>ERZ1740065.363-NODE-363-length-23815-cov-8.727525_pt1 | contig 23815 bp, 23 predicted proteins | sample MGYA00581738_ERZ1740065 | MGnify/ENA primary metagenome ERZ1740065 (study PRJEB43018, sample SAMN04849749) | marine metagenome | isolation source: floating plastic debris | place: Pacific Ocean | collected 2008-09-01 | study: EMG produced TPA metagenomics assembly...
CTGGGCGTCGACTTTCGCCAGGCGCAATCGGGCGACGACTGAGCGCGGTGCCCGAACGCGAACTCGCGTCGCTGCTGGCGAACATGTCGCCGGTCGCGGACCCTGTTGACTACGTCTTCGATACGGCGCCACACGGCACGGCCATCCGCGAGGACGCTTCGATGAATCTGGCCGCCGTGCGCGAGATGCACGGGCGCTTCGAGGACCTTGACCTCGTCATCATCGAATCCGGTGGCGACAACCTTGCGGCTACGTTTTCGCCCGAGCTGGCCGACATTACGATTTACGTCATCGACGTCTCGGCGGGCGACAAGATCCCACGCAAGGGCGGGCCCGGCATCACGCGCTCGGACCTGCTGGTCATCAACAAGATCGACCTCGCGCCACTTGTGGGCGCCAGCCTAGAGGTCATGGACCGCGACGCGCGCAAGATGCGCGGTGAACGGCCCTTCGTCTTCACGAACGTGCGCGCCGGTGAGCAGGTCGACGCTGTTGCCGAGTTCGTGATCGAAGCGGGTGGTCTCAAGGCAAAAGCTGCCGCCAGCGCAGGTTAGATCATGGCCCTGTCCGACACGGATATCGAGAGGTTTCGGGAGCAGGGCTTCCTGGCCATCGAAGGCGTGTTTCGGCCCTCGCAGATGGCCGCACTGCGGTCGGCCGCAGCCGAGATCGTCGACGCCTTCGACGCCGACGCGCACCGCACGGTGTTCCGCACCGATGACCGGGATACCGGACGCGATGACTACTTCTTCGATTCATCCGAGGCCGTGCACTGTTTTCTCGAAGCCGGCGCGCTCGACACCGATGGTGGCCTGAATCGCGAGAAGTCGCTGGCCATCAACAAAATCGGCCACGCGCTGCATGATCGCGACGCGACGTTTCGGACCTTTTGCAGCCATCCCTGGTTCGGCGCCGCACTGCGCGACCTGGGCTACGTGGCACCCGTGGTCATGCAGACCATGTACATCTTCAAACAACCGGGCATCGGTGGCGAGGTCCGCTGGCACCAGGATGCGAGCTACCTGATTTCGGCGCCGCCAGGTGTCACGGGCGTCTGGGTCGCCGTTGAGGATGCGACGGAAACCAATGGCTGCCTCTGGATGCAGCCGGGTGCGCACCGGCTGCCGCTGCGCGAGCGCTACACCGTGGACTGGCGCGCCCGTGAAGGCGGCCTTGAGACCCTCGACGACACGCCCTGGCAGGGGAGTGAGCCTGCCGTGCCCGTCCCCGTCCCCGCGGGCAGTGTCGTGTTGTTCCACGAGCGCATGCCGCACTACAGTTCCGAGAACCGCTCACAGAGGTCGCGGCACGCCTTCACGATGCACGTGACTGAACAGCTCGTTGAGTGGTCGGCGCTGAATTGGCTGCAGCGCCCGACGCTGCCACCGTTCCGACTCTAGGTTGTCTTGGCCTCGGCCAGGATGTCGGCGAGCGCCGGCCGGTGCTCGCGCACCTCCTCGGGCGTCAGCCCCTCCAGCGAATGCGGGAACTTGAGCCAGCGCGTGGTCTCGTGGCGGTAGTAGTCGGGCACGCGGCCCGTCTCATTGCGTGAAGGCTTGTACCAGGGCACCGCGACGCGGATGTCGCGTGGCGCGTTGCGCCGGGTCTTGGCGCGCAGTTCGGCGATGATCGCCTCAATCGTGTGGCCCGTGTCAAAAACGTCGTCGACGATGAGTAACCGGTCCTTGTGAGTCACGTTCTTGATGAGGTAGCCCATGCCGTAGATTGCGATCTCTCTCGACTGATTGTCGATGCCCGTATAGGACGCTGTGCGCACGGCGATGTGATCAGCCTCGATGCCGTGCCAGGCCAGGAATTCCTGGACGGCGATACCAATGGGTGCGGCGCCGCGCCAGAGCGCCAGAATGAAACTTGGCCGGAAGCCGCTGGCCACGATATCCGCCCCGAGTTTGAAGCTGTCCTCAAGTAAGTCCTGGGCGTCGATGTAGAGCTTGTCGGCCATGGCCCACTGTCGCGCGCACCGCGCCCGTGTGCAAGCGGGTGCTAAACTGGCGTATGGCGACCAAGACCTTTGTGCGTGAGCAGGCGCTGATCGAAGACAGCTTCCGGCTCGGCGTGGCGATCTACAACTCGGGATTCCAGCCGACGTTTCTCGTAGGACTTTGGCGCGGCGGCAGCTCCGTGGGCATCTACGTGCAGGAATGCCTGCAGTACCTGGGCGTCGAAACCAACCACATCGCCTTGCGCACGTCGTACCGCGGCCTCGCGCACTACGAGACCATGGTCGGCGACCCCGCGCGCGAGATTCGTGTGCACGGCACGCAGTACCTGCTCGAGACGCTCGACGCCGAAGACCGCCTGCTGATCGTGGACGACGTGTCGGGCTCGGGCTCGACGCTTGATGTGGTGCGCCGCCGGTTGGCGACCAAGCTCAAGCGCAACATGCCGGCCGACGTGCGCACAGCCACGATCTGGCACAAGCCCGATCTCAACCAGTCGGGCGCGGCACCCGACTATTACCTGCACGAAACCCAGGACTGGCTCGTGCTACCTTACGAACTTGTGGGTCTCGACGCCGACGAGATTGCGGCGCACAAGCCCTATGTGGCCAGCGTGCCGCCTTAGCGCGGTGTGTACTGCTCGGCTTCGGTTTCCGTCAGTTGCTCGACGGTCAGATACCAGTCGATGAAGTTGGCACTGACTTCGAAGCGCCAGCGTCCTTCCTGGCGGAACAGCTTGAGCCCATTGCCCAGACGTTTGGTCTGCAGGATGCGGCTGTCGAACAGCCCCGTCTCGGCATTGATGAGGTTGAGCTCGAACGACGACTGGCGGACGTAGTCGCTGTTGATGCGCCACTCAAGCAACCAGGGCCCGTCAGTCTCGAAGGTGACCGTGGTCTTGTTGCGAGAGCCTGAGAATTCGGCGATGACTTCACCCGCGCTGGCACTGCCCGCGAGTGCGGAAAGCAACAGGGCGGTGGTCGCAAAAAGTCGGTTTCGCATGCGGAAGGCTCCGTTCAGGCGGCGTAGGTCTCGGTGAGATAGGCAATGATCGCGTCGGACTCGTAGAGACCCGTATCGGTGTTGGGGTCGTAGAGGTATGGGACCTGCACCATGCCCGTGCGTTCCGCAAGCGCCTTGCGGTTGCGGCCCGCGTGCGCGTAGCGCGGCATCAGGCGTCGGCGCACGACGGGGGGGATAAAGTCGCCTGCCTTAGTGCGACCCATATTTCTCAGCCGGTAAGGCAGCTCAAGCTCGCACAGCCGCTCACGCACGAGTCGCGCAAACGGGCTCGACTCGAGGCTGAACAGCTCAAGAGCTTGCTCCGGTGCGTGTGAGGGCCGCATGCGCAGACCGGCGCCCGCGCGCAGGACCGAGGCCAGGTTGGCGGCGGGCTGCACGAGCAGCTTGATCGCCGCGCGCGGCAGCGGCCGGCGCCCGCCGTAGGTGCGGTACAGGTAGTCGATGATGTCCGCGGACTCGTACATCTGCTCGCCCGTGTTGGGGTCGACGAGAAACGGGAACGACGCCTTGCCGCCCAGTTCCACGACACGCGGGCGGTAGCGCTCGCCACGTTTTGGGCAGGGATAAACCAGCGCGTCGATGTCGAGCGCCGACAGCGCTTCGCGCACCACGCGGCAGTAGGGGCAGTTTTCCATCTCGTAGAGTTCGAGCGGGAGCTCCGGTTGCGAAGCCGCCGCGTGCGTCATGAGGCCGCGGGGCAGCGTGACCGTGGTCGCAGCCAGCGACGTGGCCAGATTAATGGGATTGGGCATGGTTTAGTCCTGTGGGGTGTCTGACCCCGGGTTCCAGGGTACAAGCGTACCTTCTGTCGGCCAGTCCCGCTCGCGCGCGAGGCGCTTCAGGTCATCAATGCGGCTGCTGGGTAGCGGGTGGGTTTCGAGGTAGTTGAGTACCGCGTTGCCGTCGCCGTAGGCCGACTGGATGCGCTCGAAGAAGCGCCACGATTCACCGACGTGACCGTACTCTGCGTAAACCATACTGAGCGCAAACACGTCGGCGTCCGTTTCCTGCTCGCGTCCGAAACCGCGCAGTGCGATGTCAGCGACACCGAAGCCAAAGCCACCGCTGCCGCCTGAGGTCATGGCACCGACCACAAGTGACACTGCGGCGCCGCGCCCGAGGCCACGCAAGTGGTCGCGGTTGCGGAAATGGCCAAGTTCGTGCGCGAGCACGAAGGCCAGCTCGTTCTCGGACTCGACGTTGTCGAGCAGGCCGCGCGTCACGACGATCAATCCGCCCGGAAATGCCAGGGCATTGGGTGCGGCGCTGTCGCTGATGCGCATCCGGAACGTGTAGTCGCTCTCCCAGTGTTGCGTGAGCCGTTCGAGCAAGTCCGACAAGGCCTGCTCCTCGCTGGTGCTGGTCGTTTCAAACTCATCGACAACCGTGGGCAACGACATGCCGCCAAACCAGCGCATCTCGGTCTTGACGCTGATGCGCGCGACGAGGGCGTCGGCGAAGAACGCGAGCACGATGGTCACGAGCAGCAAGACTCCACCCAGACCCAGCACCAGGATGGTCGCGTCGGCCAGCGGGTGGCGCGCGGTCACGTTGACGCTGTGGTCTGCGGGGCGGGGCTCGAATTTCATGGCGTCAGCGTTGTGTGCGCAACAAGGCCGTGCCGAAGGCCAGGATCTCGACACCGCCGATACCCTGACCTGAGTCGCTGTTGGCCAAACGTGAGGTTTCAAGGCGCAGGTTGATGACGGCGTCGAAGCCCTCCGCCTTGGCCTTTTCGGTCACGCGCAGCACGGCCTCGCGGCGGGCACGGTCAAGCAACGGTTCGTAGGTTGTGATGCGCCCACCAATAATGGCGCGCAACCCGGCGATGACACGCTTGAAGTAGTCAAGTGAGACCACGACGCTCTCCGCCATGAGCTCACAGTCCGCGACCTCCCAGTCGTCAGGCAGGGTCTCGAATGTTGTGGTGGGAAAGCGCTGCATCCTGGCCTCGCGCTTCCGGATGTCAGCGAAGTGCCGTCGCTCGAGATAGCTGCCTGTCAGGTAGGCGATCACGAGGACCGTCAGCGGCAGCCCGATGTTGACGAGTAGCGTAAATTCGCCCATGACGTCAGATCACCCGGACTGCGGTGCCGTAGGCGAACAGCTCGGAGGCGCCCTGCGTGATCGAGCTGGTCGCAAAGCGGACGTTCACCACGGCGTTGGCGCCCATGGCCGTGGCCTGCTCAATCATCCGTTCGGTGGCCTCGCGCCGCGAGTCCTGGAGTAGCTCTGTGTAACCCTTGAGCTCACCCCCAACGATGTTCTTGAGGCCGGCCATGATGTCGCGCCCGACATGTTTGGCGCGCACGGTGTTGCCGGTCACGACCCCGTAGAATTCGGTGATCTTCTTGCCAGGCACGGTCTCGGTGTTGGAGAGAATGATGTCTGTGGCGATGTCGAGCTGCACGGCAACCCTCCCGGGTCATGGTTGAAAACCCGGATGGTAGCACTCAGACGGTGGGGGCTCAGGCGCTGCTGTCGAGCCGGTCGGCGATGGCGGCGCGCAGGTGCGCCATGGTCACGGGCTTTTGCAGCCAGGTGATCGACTTCGGCAGCGCAACAGACTCGGCCGCGCTCTCCCTGTGGTAGCCCGACAGGACGATGACCTTGAGGTCTGGCAGTTTCTCGAGGGCCACGCGAATGAGATCCGTACCGCGCACAGGTCCTGGCATGATGAGGTCTGAATTCAGCAGCTCCGGTTCGAGTCCGGCGTCGAGCCGTGCGACGGCTGTGGCCGCATCGTCGGCGACATAAACTTCGTGACCAAACGACTCGAGCTGCTGTCGCAGCACGCTTTGGACGGCCGGATTGTCCTCGGCGAGCAGCACTCGGACGGCGCGCGTCTCGCGCACGTCGGGCACCGCGGTACTGCTGGTGTCGGCCAGCTGTTCGGCTGCCGGCAGCATGAGCGTGATGGTCGTGCCGCCACCCGGCGTGCTGCAGATCTGCATGCCACCGCCTGACTGGCGGGCATAGCCTTCGACCATCGACAGACCCAGGCCCGAACCTTCGCCGACAGGCTTGGTGGTAAAGAAGGGCTCCACGACTTTCTCGCGCAGCTCGGCCGACATCCCCACACCCGAATCCTTGACCGACAGCTCGATGTAGTCGCCGGGTGCCAGCGGCTCTGCGGGATCGAAATTGTGCAAGGCGTCCGCCGAGACCTGGCGGGCCGAGAACGTCAGCACGCCGCCGTCGGGCATCGCATCGCGGGCGTTGATCGACAGGTTGAGCAACGCGTTGTCGAGCTGGTTGCGGTCGATAAACACGGCCAGCGGTTTGGGCGGCAACACCACGGCCACCTCAATGTTCTCGGGGATGACGCGGGCAAGCATGCCGCGAAACTCCTCGAGGATCGTGCGGACTGACTCGGTGCTGGGTTTCAGGTGGGCCCGACGACCGAACGCGAGCAACTGTTGCGAGAGCGCGCTGCCGCGGTAGGCCGCGCGCTCGATCTCGGTGGCAAAGCGGTGTCGGTCCTCATCGCTGACGGTGTCATCGAGCAGCATCTCGGCATTACCGAGAATGCTGGCCAGGAGATTATTGAAATCATGTGCGACGCCGCCGGCGATGCGACCGAGTGACGCAAGCTTCTGCGACTGGTGCAGCATTTCTTTCTGCTGCTGCAAAGCTTGCTGCGCGCGAACTCTCTCGGTGCGGTCGAACACCATCGTGTGCCAGACCGTGTCACCTTTTTCAGTGCGGATGGGTGTGCCGCGGCCCTCGAGCCATTTTTCGCTACCCGACTTCGTCACGATGCGCCAGGCGTGAACCCACGGCGCCAGCTTGTCCGCAGAGTCGTTGACGCTCTCCACCATATCGGCGAGATCGTCGGGATGGACTGTGTTCCAGAGTTTGCTCGGATCGTGCTCGAGTTCCTCGGCGGCGTACTCCCACACCTGTTCGCAGCCTGGACTCAGGTAGTCAATCGTGTCTTGGCCATCCGCCTTTCGCGTGTAACGAAACAACGCCCCGGGCATGCTGTGCGAAATGCTCGAGAACCGGTCCTCTGAGTCGCGCAGCGACTGGCGCAGCTCGACGGCGTCACTGACGTCATGCATGACGCCGATCATCTGCACGGGATTGCCATCATCGTCCCAGGTGGCCTGGCCGCGCGACCGAACCCAAAGGTAATGACCGTCGCGATGGCGAAAACGCATGAGCACACGGTAGGGCTCGCGATCTATCAGGTGCCGCTCGAGCGCTTGGCGAACGTGCTGAACATCGTCGGGATGCAGGCGCGAATAGATGTCGAAATGACGGCTGCCGCTCGTGGGCTCGACCGTTTCCATGATCTCGAACAGCGTGCCGTCCACGCTCAGCGTGTTGCTGGCGACATCAAGAATCCAGAGCCCGTCCTGCTGCCCGAGCACGCGTGTCGCGAGCTCACGGTCGAGCTTGTCGGGATTGAGCTTGCGGTAGGCGTACTCTGTGTCGAGCCGGCCCGCATCGTCCTGTTGCGGTGCACCCGGCGCGCGCTGTGTTCTTGGTTTGGTGGCCATTCAGGCACCACCTCGTCCTTGCTGGGTGGACAGCCTAAACCGCAAGAAGCGCCCGTGCCATAGCACGCATCACACTCTGCGCGGCATACTGTCGGTATGTCTCCCCTCATCGACGTCGGCACCTTATCTGCCCAATTGGGTGACCCGGATCTCAAGCTGTTCGATGCGAGCTGGTATCTGCCCTCGGAATCGCGCAACGCGGCCGCTGAATTTGAGCTGGCACACCTGCCGGGTGCGCGGTTCTTCGACTTCGACGGTGCGCTTGCCGACACGGCGTCGGAGCTGCCCCACATGCTGCCCGACCCACAAAAATTTGAGGTGGGACTGCGCGCACTCGGTATTTGCGCAACCGACCGCGTGGTCGTCTACGACGGCGCAGGTGTGTTCTCGAGTCCGCGCGCCTGGTGGATGTTGCGGGCTGCGGGACATGACGCTGTCGCCGTGCTGGATGGCGGTCTACCCGCGTGGCGTGCCGCGGGACATCCGATCGAGACCGGGCCCGCTCGTCCAGTGGCGGCGGGCGACATTGTCGTTACGCCGGCGGACGACTGGATCGCCGATAGTGCGCGCGTGTGTGCTGCGCTCGATGAGGAGGCGAGCGTTGTGATCGACGCACGGCCCGCCGCCCGGTTTGAAGGCCGCGAACCCGAGCCCCGCCCCGGCCTTCGCGCCGGCCACATGCCGGGTGCTCGAAATCTGCCTGCGGGCTCACTCATCGTCGATGGGGCACTGCTACCCGTCGCGGCGGTTCGCAAGCGATTCGATGCGCTCGCGAGCCCATCGGCGCCGCTCGTGTTCAGTTGCGGTTCGGGCGTTACGGCCGCCTTGCTCGCGTGGGCGGCGACCGTGGCGGGCCGCTCCGAGGTCGCTGTCTACGACGGGTCCTGGGCCGAATGGGGCCAGCCGGGTGCGTTGCCTGTGGTGACGGGCCCGGCTTAGTCGCAGCGGTCCACGGGCTCCGGTCGTGACGCCAGTAACGACGCGCGCCAACAGTCTTCGTGAATAGAGCAGTAGCAAGCCGTGACATCGATGTCGGTACCTACGTTCTCGACGAATCGGCGAGTGCGCGGTTCCCAGGGCACACCGAACAGTGTGCTGACTTCGCCGGGCGCCACCACCGAGTTGCTCGGATTGCTGCTCAAGTAGGTGTCGTAACTGAAGGCGTCATCGGGTCCGACGACGTCGAGCACAAACGCGTCGAGGTCTGTCACAGGTTCGCTGCCGCGAAACAGTTGCACCTCGTGCATGAGGGCGGGTCCCACACCCTTGTTCTCAAGCCGCAAATAGAAACCGTCGCTGTTGTAGCCCGTCGCCAGATCGATGTAGGGCCACACCTCGGCGCGTTGCTGGGTTCGCATGGCCGAGACCTCAACGAGCGACACGAGCATGGCTACGATCGAAATGGCGATGGCGACGAGCGAGGTCGCGAGGTTAAGGCGGGACGATTGTTTATCACTCATGTAGATGTCGCCAGCAGGTTGTGGCCGATGCGCTCGAACAGCGCGGCCGTGTCGTCGGGTGCCGAGAGCATGCCCAGTCGCACCGTATCCGAGGTTTCGAATTGCCAGCCGGGTGCTTTGGCCGGACCGAACATGGCGCTTGAGGATTGCCGGTAGGCCTGCCCTGTGCAGTGCACGTAGGCGCGCGGATAGTCACGCCAGCCGCCGTTCGCAAACGACGCGGCCTCGGTCCACTGGCGCGCGGGGTGATGGGTCAGTCGCTTGGCCACGGATCGCGCGAGTTCGGGTGTTGCCTCGGGGTCCACAAGCATACGGATCGGGTATTCGCTCGCGAAGTCCATCTTGTAGCCGTCGACAAATCGAGACTGCCGGTCGCGCCACCATTCGGGCCACTCACCGGCCTCGTCGCGCATGACCCAGGCGGGGCGTGCTGGCGTTGGAATAAAGGCGTCGTAATAGAGCAACGCGGCGATGCGTCCACTGCCCGCAAGTCGGTCCGCGACTTCAGTGATCGTGACGCCGGCGAAGGAATGGCCAACGAGCACGACGCGCTCGAGTGCTTCGTAACGGATCACCTGGGTGACATCACGGGCATGCGTATCGAGCCCGACCTCGGGGCTGATCAGGTGCGCGCGCTCGCCGACGCCCGTACAGGTCACGCGGAAGCAGCGGTGGCCGCGTCGACGCAGGGCCTCTGCCAGCGGCGTCCAGACCCAGCCGCCGTGCCACGTGCCGGGCACGCAGACGAAGGTCAGGGATTCTCGCGGCCTCGCATTGCCGCGCGCGGCCTTGCCCGCGGCCAGCCCGGCCACCGACGCGGCAATGAGGGTCCTGCGCGTCAGGCTCACGGGGTGCGACGGTCTTGCTCGGGCATGCGTCGATTGGGCCAGCCGTGTTGCGCCAAGTCAATCGGTGCGCGACTGTGCGCCCTGCACAGCCGCAGGCCCCGGGTGCACACGTATACTCGGGCGTCGCTGCCGACCTGAAACCGCCCCGACCATGATGCTTGAACGCAAGACCACCATCCTGTTGCACCTGGCCCTGACCGCTCTTGTGGCGGCGGCCGTTATCGCCGTGATTTTCGTGCTCTGGTACCCGGCGCCTTACTTCGCCGTCAGCGGCGTCCGTGATGTGTTGCTGATGTTGCTGGGCGTCCACCTCGTGGTTGGGCCGCTACTGACGATCTATCTGTACAAGCCCGGCAAGAAGGGTCTGTGGTTCGACATGGTCTGTGTCGCCGTCATGCAGATTGCGGCCTTGGGTTACGGCGGGCTCGTGATCTACGAGCAGCGCCCGTTGTTCATCGTGTTTTCCGTGGATCGATTTACCGTGTTGCCCGGGACGGATGTCGTCCACGATGGCAGCGCAATTGCTGCCTGCGCCGATACGACCCGGCCACCGTGCCTGGCCGTGGCTGTGCGGCCCGACGATAATGAGCTGCGCAACGCCTTGCTCGTGCGCTCGCTCGAGGAGGGCATCGAGCTCGAGCAGCAGCCCGAATTCTGGCAGCCCCTGTCAGCGCAACGCGCGTCCGTGCTCGACAAGGCGCAGCGCCTCGAGGCGTTGGCCGACAACTCAGACGCCGCAGCGCTTGGCGTGTCCCGCGTGCTGACCGATACCGGACGCGCTGCCGACACGCTTCGTTGGGTGCCTGTGGTCAACAAGCGTCTGCAAAGTTTCGCACTCGTGATCGATGCCGAGTCTGCTGTGCCCGTCGACGTCGTGGCCGTCGACCCCTGGGGGGCTGGCCGGTGACCACGTCCATCGATCCCAACGAGGGTCGCGGGCGCGCGCAACGCGTCGGGCGGTGGCTCGGCCCCACCGTGTTCGCGGCGATGCTGGCGCTGGCGCCGTTGCAGCAAGTGATGCCCGATCCGGCCTGGCGCGCGGCTGCGGCCGGGCTGTGGATGGCGATCTGGTGGGCCACGGAAGCGATTCCCGTGCCCGCCACGGCGCTCTTGCCGCTGGTCATCTTCCAGCCCCTGGGTATCGCTGACATCCGCGCCGTCGCGGCGCCTTACGCACACCCCACGATCTTCTTGTTCCTGGGTGGTTTTGTTGTGGCGCTGGCGCTTGAGCGCTGGAACCTGCACCGGCGCATCGCGCTCGCCATTCTCGACAAGACGGGCACCGAAGGCCGGCGGCTCATCGGTGGCTTCATGCTCGTCTCGGCGCTACTGAGCATGTGGATGACTAATACGTCCACGACCATGATGCTGTTGCCGATCGTCTTGTCGGTGATCGCCGTAATGCGCGACAACGTGGCGGGCGTCGACGACACGCAGCAGGACCACTTCCGGCTCGCGTTGCTGCTGGGGCTTGCCTACGCCGCCTCTATTGGCGGCCTGGCGACACTGATCGGCACGCCGCCCAACGCCTTGCTCATCGGTTACCTGGCGGAGCGCCACGGGCTCGAGATCAGCTTCGCGCGCTGGATGCTGCTCGGTATCCCCGTGACGGCGCTCTTGCTGCCTGTCGCCTGGTGGCTGCTTACGGCGCGGTTGTTTCCCGTCAATATCGGTTCCAGTGACGCCGTTCGCGCGCACCTGCAACGCATGCGCATTGAGCAGGGACCACTGTCAGTACCTGAGCGCCGCGTGGCCATCGTGTTCACGTGCCTGGTTGCGGGCTGGATGTTGCGTCGGCCGCTGCAGGCGATAACGGGGATCACCGATCTTTCCGATACGGCAGTCGCCATGGCCGCGGCTGTTGCGCTGTTCCTGTTTCCGAGCGGCGATCGGGATCAGCGCGCGCTCATGCGCTGGGACGACACGGCGCGGCTGCCCTGGGGCGTGCTGGTGTTGTTCGGCGGCGGCCTGTCGCTGGCGTCCGCCGTCGATGCCAGCGGGCTCGCGCTCTGGCTTGGCGAGTCGCTGGCGCCGCTCAATGCGCTGGGCGTGGGCGTATTGCTGCTTGCAGCCGTGGCGCTGACCATCTTTCTCACAGAGCTCACGAGCAATATGGCCACCACGGCGACGCTCTTGCCTGTGATGGGCGCCATCGCGCTGCAGGCGGGCTTGCCGCCGCTGTTGCTCACCGTGCCCGTAACGCTGGCCGCGAGTTGCGCATTCATGCTGCCCGTCGCAACAGCCCCGAACGCCATCGTGTTCTCCACGGGCACGCTCAAGATCGGTCAAATGGTGCGCGCGGGCATCTGGCTCAACCTGCTGGCGATCGCGATCATTTGGATCATTGGTCGCTACGCGGCACCCGCGCTGCTCGTCTAGTCGTCGCGCGTGCGGCAGTAGTCCGTGCGTTGCGCGGCCGCCTGCGCTTCGCGCCGCACGAACCACCGAACGACGCGGTCGCCGCCCAGGGCGACGAGCAGACCACGCGAGACGAGGAACAGACGGTAGCCGAGATTCACGAGCGGCCGCCAGGTGCGAGAACCCCAGAGCCGCGCCATGCGGTCGATGCCGACGCGCTCGTAGATCTGCGCAAACGCGTCGGGACCCGTATGCCAATGCCCTTGTTCGTCGCGCACGTACATGGCCGACAGGAGCATCTCCTGGTCGAGGCCCGCCTCGCGCGCGTGGTCATCCTCAAAGTGCTCCGAAGAGGCATCAATGACCTTGAGGCGCTCGTCGAAATCGACGGCGGCCAGCTCCTCGATTTCGGCGCGGCAGATCGGGCAGCTCGCGTCGTGGTACACGCGCAGCTTCGCGGGTCCGCTCATGCGTCGGGCCCCGGGTGTCGGTACACGCCGTGGCGGCCGAAGGTGAGTAATTCGATGTAGCGCTCGAGGCTTGCGCCCAGGCGCTCGGCCACGCGGATGGAGGGTGCATTGTCGGGGTGGATGAAACTCACCAGGGAGTCGATGTCGAGTGTGTCGTAGGCGTAGGCGCGTGCTGCGAGCCCGGCCTCAGTGGCGTAGCCGCGGTGCTGCATCTCAGGTGCGATCCAGTAACCGAGTTCCGTCTCTGGCCAGCCTTCGGGTTTCTGTACGCCGACACCACCCACAAATCCGCCGCCGTCGCGCTCTTCGACGGCCCAGAGCCCAAAGCCCTTCAGCGCCCAGTGCCCGGCAACCACGGCCAGGCGACGCCACGCCTCGTAGTCCGGGCAGGCGCCGCCGACGAAGCGCGCCTGGCGCTCGTCGGCGAAGAACGCGGCGTAGGCGCCCAGGTCGCTGTCGCGCCACTGCCGGAGACGCAGCCGTTCCGTGGTGAGTTCCATGGGCCCAGTATACCGCTCGGCCCCAGGCCTACCGCGTCGCGTTCAGGGCCCAGTCGTAGGCGTAACGCAGCGGTCCGTCATGGGAACGGAGCAGCTTTGCCGTGTCCGGATCAGCGAATCCGGCAAGCCTGTCCAGCACCGCCTCGGGTGAGTCGCCGAAGTCATCGGCATACCACTGGAACAGGCTCGACACGAGCAGGGCATCGCCCTCGCGCACGACACCCCGCGGGCTCGCCAGGTAATTGAGGGCACCGAGGCGTAGCTGCGACTCGAGATTCGCGCCCGTGAACGCGATGGGCTGCAGGTCAGGGCAGCCTACGCTTGCGCAGTTCACGGCGAAGTGAATGCGTGGCTCCTGCCAGATCACGCGCAGGATCCGATGCTCGATGTCGTCGAGCGACAGCGTGCGCCCGTTGATCGTGATCGCGGGGTCGCCCCAGGGCCCGCGCGCCAGCGCGCTGTCGCCAAGTTCAAGAATGCTCTCGACGGGCCAGTCCTCGACGATCAGACGAACGGTTAATGCGTTGTAGACGTTGATCCAGTAGGCCATCTGCTCGTTTGCGGGGTGCGTCTCGGGATCAACAGCCGCCATGGCCGCGAGATAGCGGTCGAGCTGGCCGGTGCCGTCCGCGGCCAGTCCCGCGTAGTCGACCCGATTGAGCCCGGCGTAGCTCGGAACGAGGTAGTCATTGAGCACCTGCTGCCAGTCGCCGTGATCGATGCGCGGGCCATCGGCCGCGCTGGCGCGAAACTGCGCGGCGAGATCGTCGGTGCGTTCGTCGCCGCCGCAGCCCGCGAGGAGCAGCATGACCAACCCCGTTGCGAGTAACGCGCGCACTACGTGCCGTCAGGTCCTGTGCTCGCCGTATCCGTCGTTTCGGGCGGCGGCAGGTCTCGGCCACTGCGGCGCAGCGTGGGGTTGAGCGCGACGAAGGCCATCATGCCGGCCATGAGTACGGCGTCGAAGAGGAACGGCAGCTCGGGTGCATAGGCGTAGAGTGTAAAGTTCACGAACGGCACAATCGAGAAGCCCGCCGCGCCAACAGCCCCGGTCATGCCGGCAACGGCGCCCTGTTCGGATGCCGTCACCGCCAATGACGCGCCCGCGGTAAAGCCAGGCATGGCCATGCCGGCGCCAAGCCCGTTGAGCATGAGACCGAACACCATGGGGCCGAAACTCGAACTGGCTGCCATGGCCAGTTGCGCGACCGAGATGAGTGCGGCACCCGCCAGCATCATGAACCAGGGCGGCAGTCGGAATCGCTGCACAAGCACGAGCTGTGAAAAGAGCGCCGCCATGGCCGCCCCGGACAATCCCACGCCCACGAACTGCGCGGCGGAATCGATGCTGAGTCCCAGCACGTCGATGAAGTAGAACGCGCTCGCCTGCATGGGCGTCGCCACGGCGAAGCTCGCCGTGATGCCGTAGAAGAGGAACGGGCGAACCCGTTTGTCGCGCACAGGCAGGCGTCGCGTTGTTGACGCGCTTCCGGGTGCGCTCTTCTCAGGCAGGAACAGAATCGTGGCGATGGCGACCAGCGTGACCAGCACGACGATGGCCCAGAGTGGTGCCAGCAGCCCAAACACGCTGATGGCGGAACCGAGGCCCGGCCCCAGTACGTTGCCGAGTCCAAAGGCCGCCGACATGCCGGCGATGGCCACGGTGCGATCGGCGACGCTCGTGCGGTCGACGATGTAGGCCTGCGAGGCCACGCGCACGCCCGGACCGATGGCGCCGTAAATGCTGCGTGTGGCGACCATGAGGACGTAGACGATGCCGAGGCTTGCGCCACCCGCGAGCCCGAAACTGATCGCGCCCGTGAACGCTGTCGTGGACACGATGTAACCGGCCATCCCGATGAGAATGACGGGTTTACGGCCCCAGCGGTCGGACAGGCGCCCCCAGAACGGGCTCAGCAGCACCCAGAGCAGCGCCGAGATGGAGAAGATGCCGCCGACCTGGCGCTCCGACAGACCGAGCTCGCGACCGATGGGTGGCAGGATCGCAAACGTCACCGTTTGCCCCATGCCGAGACACATGACGGCGCCCAGCAGCAGTGCGAAGGCGAGCCGGCGCTCCGAGAGCGGTGTCGCGGTGCGGCTGGGTTGCAAGCGCGTCAGCCCGTGTTCTGCAGACCCTGCGCGATGCCGTTGACGCTGGCGAGCAGCGCGTCGAGCAGGGCGGGGTCTTCACGACCCGTCGCGCGCCATTCCGACAGCAACCGCACCTGCAACAGGCTCATGGGGTCGACGTAAGGATTGCGCAGCAGGATCGTGCGTTGCAGCGTCGGGTCGTTGTCGAGCAGGTTGGTGTTGCCCGTAATGCGCAGCACGAGGTCGACCGTGCGATCGTACTCCTCGCGGATGCGCGGGAAGAACCGCTCACCGAGCTCGCCCGCAAGCTCTGCGTAGATTGCCGCAATCTCGAGGTCGGCCTTGGCCAGCACCATCTGCGCGTCGGCGAGCAGTGCCTTGGCGAAATGCCACTGGTCGCACATCTCGCGGAACGCGTCTTCACCGTGCGCGTCCACGGCACGCTCGAGACCCGCGCCGAGCCCGTACCAGCCAGGCAGGATGCAGCGGCACTGCGTCCACGAAAAAACCCAGGGGATCGCACGCAGATCGTCGATGCCCTGTTGCTTGCGCCGCGACGCCGGGCGCGAGCCGATGCGCATACGTTCAATGACATCGATCGGCGTGGCCGACCGGAAGTAGTCGAAGAAGCCTTCGGAGAACCGGGTGAGGTCCTGGTAGTGCGCCTTACTCGTGTCGGCGGCCAGGTTCATCATCTCGCCCCACTCGGGCGCCAGCGTTTCGCTGCGCGGCCGCAGCACCGAGGCCGCTGTGACCGACGTTGCGGCCTGCTCGAGCGTGCGTAGTGCGATGCCGCGCAGGCCGTACTTTTCGTTGATGATCTCGCCCTGCTCGGTGACACGCATGCGGCCGGCGACCGTGCCTGCCGGCGCGCCGAGCACGGCGTCGTGCATCTTTGTGCCGCCGCGACTGACCGTGCCGCCACGGCCGTGGAACAACGTGAGCTCGATCTCGTGCGCGGACAGCACGTCACGCAGCGCGGCCTGTGCCTGGTGCAGCGCCCAGCGTGCGGAGGCGAGCCCGCCGTCCTTGTTGCTGTCCGAGTAGCCGACCATGATCGTTTGACGGTTCTCGCGCCGCTCGAGGTGGTGGCGGTAGACGCTGTTGTTGAGCAGCCCCTCCATGATTGCGGGGCCGTTCTCGAGGTCCGTGACGGTCTCGAATAGTGGCGCGATGTCGAGCGGGACCTCGCCGCGGCGGTTGCCAAGCTCCGCCCACTGCGCAAGCAACAGCACGGATACGATGTCGTCCGCGCCCTGCGTCATGCTGATGATGTAGGGGCCAATGGCGCGTGCGCCGTACTTGCGGCGACAAAAGGCCACGGTCTGGAATACGGCGAGCGTCTTTCTGACCTGCGTGTCCTGAACGTCGACGGGCGGCTCGCGATTGGTGACCGCGTCGCAGAGGCGCTCGAGGCGATCCTCGGGGGTGCGTTGCATCCACTGCTCGTCGCCCAGGCACTTGCCGATGACCTCGCGGTGCACCAGCGCGTCCTGGCGAATGTCGAGCGTGGCCATGTGGAATCCGAAGCAGTCGATTTTGCGCAACAGGCGGTTCACGGCGAACAGGCCGGCGTGTTCGCCCTGGTGGGCCTTGAGGCTGTCGCCGATCAGCTGGATGTCGTCACGGAACTCCTCGGCCGACTCATACGGGTAGGCGTCGTCGTCATAGGTGGCCTGCAGGCGCGCCTGTACGAGTTTGAGCAGGACGCGGTAGGGCATCTCGCGGTGACGGTTCGGCACCGAGCCCCAGGCTTTCGAGAAGTGGTGGCGGTAGTCTTCGATGCGCGCGTCGATCTCTGTCGCGATGGGCACCCGGTTGCGGCTCTGGCTGAGTTTGCCCGCAACCGTCGAGCACTCGCGGAAGTAGAGGTCGAGGATCAGGTTGCGCTGCCGCGCGAGCGTGTTGCGAATGGTCTTGGCGCCCACATTGGGGTTGCCGTCCATGTCGCCACCGACCCAGGATGCAAAGCGCGTCAAGGTGGGCAGCTCGACGCCCTGGGCCTCGTCGCCGTATACCTCAGCCAGCGCCGTCTGCAGGTTCTCGTAGAACGGCGGGATGACGCGGTAGAGCACGTCTGTCAGGAAGAACAGGACGTGCTCAAGTTCGTCGGCCACGGTCATGCTTTCGCTGGGGTGTTCTTCGGTTTGCCAGCCCGAGGTGACTTCGGCGCGGATGACGGCGTGTGCTGCGGCCACTTCCTGCGGCGGCAGGCCTGAGTCGAGCAGGTCGACCAGGCGGCGCACGATGTTCTGTTCCTTGCGCAGAATCGTGCGTCGCGTTGGCTCCGTCGGATGCGCCGTGAAGACGGGCTCGATGAGCGTCTCGCCGAAGGCTTCGAGCACGCCATCCAGGTCGACACCGGCATCGCGGAAGCGCGACAGCATGTCGTAAACGCCGTGCGGCTGGTGCGCACCCGTCTCGCGCAGGTAGTCGCGGCGGCGGCGGATGCGGTGCACCTTCTCGGCCGTGTTGACGAGCTGGAAGTAGGTCGAGAAGGCGCGGATGAAGTTATGCGCGGCCGGGCCTGTGAAGCCCGCGACCGTATCGGCGAGCTCTGTCGAGCTGGCCTGTCCCTCACGGCGTTCAATAGCCATGCGGCGCGTGCTCTCGACCTGATCGTAGAAGCCTACGCCACACTGCTCGCGCAGCAGTTCGCCGACCATGGCGCCCAGCATGCGCACATCACTGCGCAGCTCGCGGTCCTTGTCGGCAAAAACGAGGTCTTTGCGGCTGATAACGGATCGATTCACGGCGCGGGCCTCGTGGGGTCAGTCGCGGAAGTTGTTGAACTGAAGAGGCAGATCGACGTCAGCCTCGCGCAGCAGCGCAATCACCGACTGCAGGTCGTCACGCTTCTTGCCCGTGACGCGCACCTGCTCGCCCTGGATCTGCGCCTGCACCTTGAGCTTGGCGTCCTTGATCGTCTTAACGAGCTTCTTGGCCAAAGCCGCGTCGATACCCTGGCGGACCAGAACCGTCTGGCGCGCTTCACTGCCGCTCGTCACGGGGTCCTTGACCTCTAGCGCGGCTATATCGATACCGCGCTTGGCGAGCTTCTGGCGCAGGATGTCGAGCATCTGCTGGAGCTGGAACTCAACCTGAGCCTTGAGCGAGATGCTGCTCTCATCGAGCGCGAACTCGGCACCCGTTCCCTTGAAGTCGAAACGGTTCGTCACTTCGCGGTTGGCCTGGTCCACGGCATTGGCGAGTTCGTGCAGGTCCACTTCGGACACGACGTCGAACGAGGGCATGGTCGGTTCTCCTGGTCAGTCGGTCGCGACGGCCGAAAGGGCCGCAACCGGCTCGGCGCTGGCGCCGGGTTCGTCGACAAGCGTGTCGACAAGGCTGTAGATGCGTTTCTTCAGGCGCTCGTAATGCTCGCCCGTGCCCGGACCCGAGAAGCCCGTGTGGATCTCGCGCACGCTGCCGTCGCGGGCGATAAAGATCGTGGTCGGGAAGGCCAGCACGCGATCGAGCGCAGGCAGCGTCTCGGCGGCCTTGGTCTTGTCCGAGATGCCGGCAAGCAACGTCGTGTATTCGATACCGAACTTGTTCCGGAACGCCTGCACCTGAGTGCGTGCTGCGTCCGTGTCCTCGAGGTGCTCGTACATGAGTGCCACGACTTCGACGCCACGCGCTTCGTAACGCGCGTAAAGCTCGGTCATGAACGCGGCTTCATCGTGGCAGTTCGGGCACCAGGATCCGGCCAGCGTCACCAGTACGACTTTGCCTTCGAACAGCGCATCGTCGAGCGACACGGTGTTGCCCTCAAGATCGGGGAATGCAAACGTAAAGCGGTCGAAGCCTTCTTTAAGGAAGGTGAGCTCCGCGGCGTCGGCGAGCGTGGCGGTCGCGTCACGCGCGCCCGTCCAGTCCTCAATCGACTTTGTGCCTGACCAGAACTTGCCCGTAAGCGCACCGTCTTCGTCGACGGTCGCCGTGAACAGGAAGGCATGAGCGCCATCAAACGTCTGCAGACGCATAGTGTCGCCATCGACAATGCCACCGAGGTAACGGTAGTCGCCCGTCTGCGTCAGGAAGGTGCCCAGCAGGCGCGTGCCGCGCTGCTGAAACTCGCCGACGGCCGGGTAGGTCGTGCCGTCATCTTCGGTGAACGTGACGGCCCAACGCCCCGACAGGTCCCGCGTTGTCGAGGCGCCCGTGGTCGGACCCGCACCTGGAGCGGCGCGGAACGGCATCACCTGCGTTTCGCCGTAGCGTTTAACGAGCGTCAGTGAGCCGTCGAGTCCGTCGGCCGTGAGCACGGCATCGATGCGGTTGTTGAATGCGGGAAAGCGCAGTGCGATCCGTTCGCCGTCAAAGTCCACGGCGGGCACCAGGATTCGCTCGCTGCCGTTGACGATCGTCGCCGTGACGGTGTCGCCATCGCGAGCCAGCTCCAGCCCGAAGTGCGCTTCGCCACCAGGCAGCGTGATGTTCGCATGCCAGGGGCCGATCGCGAGCTCCGGGGTCGTGTCGGCAGCCGTTTCCGGGGTGTCGCCGCGATCGCCACAGGCGGTAAGCGCCAATGCAGCGAGCAGCAGGACGGGAACGCGGAAGAGCGAAGCGGGTGCGAACATGGGAGGCAGCCGGTAATGGGGGACCGGCAAGGTTATCAGACCGTGGCCGCAGCGGTCAGCGTGTCCGCGGTGGTGTCAGCGGTAACCTTCAGCCTGCAGCGTGAACAGGGTGGCATAGCGACCGCCCTCGGTCATGAGCGTCTCGTGCGTGCCGTACTCGGTGATCCGGCCGCCATCGATGACGGCGATGCGATCTGCGCGGCGCACGGTGGAGAACCGGTGCGAGATGAGGATCGTGACCTTGTCGCGCGTGAGCTTTCGGAAGTGCTCGAAGAGCTCGGCCTCGGCTGCGGCGTCCATCGCCGCCGTCGGTTCGTCAAAGATGAGGATGTCGGCCTGTTGGCGCATAAAAGCCCGCGCAAGCGCCATCTTCTGCCACTGGCCCACGGACAACTCCTGGCCTTTGGCGAACCAGCGACCGAGCTGCGTCTCGTAACCCGCAGGCATGCGCTCGATAAACGGTGCCGCCATGCCCTGTGCCGCAGCCTCACGCCAGCGTGCCTCGTCGTCGAAGGCACTGACATCACCCGCGCCGATGTTCTCGCCGACGGGTAGCTGGTAGCGCGTGAAGTCCTGGAAGATCACGCCGAAGCGGGAAAGCAGCGCCGCCTCGTCCCACTCGGCCAGCGGTGAGCCGTCGAGCAGGATGCGGCCGGCGTCGGGCGCATAGAGCCCCGTAAGCAGTTTAGTGAGCGTGGTCTTGCCCGCGCCGTTCTCGCCCACGAGCGCCAGCGACTCGCCGGGGCGCACCGCCAAATCGATGTCCTCCAGTGCGGGCTGGTCGGCGTCGGGGTAGGTAAAGCTCAGGTTCTCGATACGGATGCCGTCGGCCGGGTCGACGCCCTCGGTGCGCGTGCCCGTCGCCACGGGTGCGGGCTGGTCCAGGTATTCGTAGAGGTTGGACAGGTAAAGGTTGTCCTCGTACATGCCGCTGATGGCCGACAGGCTCGCGGCAACGGCCGACTGCCCCTGGCGAAACACGAGCAGGTACATGGTCATCTCACCAAGCGTGATCTGGCCCGACACGGTGGCGACGGCAATCCAGCCATAAGTGGCGTAGAACGCGACGATGCCGATGGTGCCGAGGATGAGCCCCCAGCTTTCGCGACGGATCGTCAGGGCGCGGTCCTCGCCGAACAGGCGGCTGAAAATGCCGCGGTAGCGCTCGAGCAGCAGAGGCCCGAGTCGGAACAACTTGACCTCCTTGGCGTGGTCCTCGCGGGCCAGCACAGTCTCGAGGTACATCTGCATGCGCGAGTCGGGCGAGCGCCAGCGGAACAGCCTGAAGGCGTCGCCAGAAAATTTGGTTTCGGCGAGAAATGCGGGCAGGCCCGCAACCACGAGGATGACGACAGCCCAGACGGAGAATTGCACGAGTAGCACCGCGTAGCTCGTGAGCGACACTGCATTCTGCGCGAGGGCAAAGGTACGATTGACCAGTGACAGCGGCCGGCTTGAAGCCTCGCGCCGCGCACGCGTGAGCTTGTCGTAGAAGCTTGCATCTTCGAACTGACTCATCGACAGCGTCAGCGCTTTCTCGAGGATCAGCACATTGACGCGGTGACCGAGCTGCGCACGCAGCAATGACTGGCAGAGCGAGATGCCGCGTTGCGCAGCCGTGATGGCCAGGAACAGCGCACCTTCAATAATGATGTAGCGGATGGCCTCATCCGCGCTGCCACCTTCCTGAAGTGCGGCCACGACGGCATCGACGATGAGTTGGCCGACCCAGGCCATGGCGGCCGGCAACAGGCCGGCCACGAGCGTCAGCACGCCGAACGCGAAGGTCAGTGGGCGACTTGTGGTCCAGACGAGCGACAGCGCCTCGCGGCTGTAGGCGAGAACGCCAAGCCCGAAGCGCCCGCCGGCGGGCGTGTCTGACACGGGTGGGCTCAGTTGAGGTCGTCGCGCCGGGCGCGCACGAGCTCCACGTAGCGCGGCGTCAGCCCGACGTCCTCAAATATCGCGTCGCCAAACTCGTCCTCGGCAATCACGCGCTCGCCGGCCTCGTAGGGCATGGCGGCTTCCGTCGCGTCGAGCGCGGCATGGAGCAGGTCGGCGATGACCGTCTCAGCGTCGATGCCCGGGAACAGCGCTGCGAGGGCTTCGACGCGGGCTGCGTCGTCGACATCGAGGCGGATGGCGTAGGCGGATTCGGTGGTGACTGTGGCTGGCGTGTCGCGCCAGCGCTCGAGCAAGGCCTTGAAGCTCATAAGGTTGGGTGGGCGCGGGCTGCCTGCCGGTTGAACTCGTGCGTGACGATAGCAGATCACAGCGAGCTGCTTAAGCTTGCGCGGCTGCCCGGGGCCTGAGATAGCATACCGGCAGGCTGCCGCTGACGGCGGCCGGTCCCATACTGCGCGCGACGAGGGGAAGCGCCGACGTGATGACAGTGATGCCAAGGCTGACGTGCGCCACCTGCGAGGGCGTGGCTTGAACGCGATCGACCTGACCGCGCACGGCCAGTTCGTTCTCGTGCTGACGGGCCTCGCGCTGTACTTGTTTACGCGCGACCGTTTCGCGCTCGAGACCTCAAGCCTGGCGGTACTCGTCGTGCTCGTCGCGGCGTTTACGCTGTTCCCGTTCCGCTTCGAGGGCGAGGCGCTGCAGCCCGGCTTTTTCTTTGCGGGCTTCGGCAACGAGGCGCTGGTCGCCGTCTGTGCGCTCATGGTGGTGGGCAAGGGCATGGAGACCACGGGCGCGCTGCAACCCCTGGCGGGTGTGATCGCGCGCGCCTGGACCGTGCGTCCCGTGCTGGCGCTGCTCGTCACCATGGTCGTGGGTGCGGTCCTGAGCGCGTTTCTTAACAACACACCCATCGTCGTGTTGCTGCTGCCTATCCTCGTCGGTGTGTCGCTGCGCGCCAAGCTGCCCGTCTCGGGCATCCTCATGCCCATGGGGTTGTCGACGATCATCGGCGGCATGGCGACCACAATCGGGACCTCGACCAACCTGCTCGTCGTGGGGCTGGCCGTGGACCTGGGTCTCGAACGCTTTGGTCTGTTCTCGTTTACCTTGCCCGTCGCCATCGTGGGCGCCGTGGGTATCCTGTTTCTCTGGCTCGTCGCACCCTACCTGATCCCGCGTCGGGAGCCGCCACTGGCCGACACCTCACCGCGCGTGTTCACCGCACAGCTTTACGTCGTAGAAGACAGCTACCCCGTCGGGCGCACGCTCTCGGACGTGCGCGCCAAGACGGGCGGCTCTCTACGCATCGACCGTATTCAGCGCGGCGATTCGCTGTTTCTGGCCAAGCTGCCGTCGCTCAAGTTCCAGGCCGGCGACCGCATTTACATCAAGGACACGGCCGACCAACTCAAGCTCTACGAGCGCGAACTGGGCACGCGGCTGTTCAATGCCGAAGGCGGTGCCGATGGCGACGGCAATGGCGAGGTGTCATTCAGCGCTGAAGGTCAGCGGCTCGCCGAGCTCGTCGTGACGCGCGGCTCGCTCTTGCACCGGCGCACGCTCGACGCCGTAAGTTTTGCGCCGACCTTCGGTCTGCTGCCCCTGGCGCTGCACCGGGCGCGTTACCCGTCCTCACGTGTGACGCAGGACATCGGCAAGATCCGCCTGCGCGCGGGTGACGTACTGCTCGTGCAGGGCGCCTCGAGCGCCATCGACCTGCTCAAACAGAACGGCACCATGCTGGTGCTCGATGGCACGACGGAGCTGCCGCACACGCACCGTGCCAAGCGCGCGCTGGCCGTCATGGGCTTTGTGATCGGCACCGCGGCGCTCGGCCTGCTGCCCATCTCCGTGAGCGCCCTTATTGGCGTGGCGCTCATGCTGGCGACGCGCTGCCTGACCTGGGAACACGTGGCCGACGCACTCAGCGTGCCCATCATCATGCTGATCGTGACGAGCCTGGCGCTCGGCAACGCGCTCATGGTCACCGGCACCGCGGACTGGTTGGCTGTCGGATTTGTGTCCCTGACCGACGGATTACCCGTGCCCTACATCCTAGCGGTGTACATGCTCATCGTGACGGTGCTCGCGAACGTAGACTCGAC
>ERZ1740065.364-NODE-364-length-23798-cov-3.808617_pt1 | contig 23798 bp, 24 predicted proteins | sample MGYA00581738_ERZ1740065 | MGnify/ENA primary metagenome ERZ1740065 (study PRJEB43018, sample SAMN04849749) | marine metagenome | isolation source: floating plastic debris | place: Pacific Ocean | collected 2008-09-01 | study: EMG produced TPA metagenomics assembly...
GGATATCAAGGGTGTTTTTGCCAACCTCTTCATTTTGTTGGCGGTTTGGCGGTAGCTTTCCATGCAAAATCTGAAACAACTAAAACATAAACTCTTTGATGCGTCTTTCTTTGTAACAGTAGCCAGTTTGTTTTACGATTGGGCTCTTTTGTACTTTCTCTTGGTTTTTTTGGTCATAAACGTGTTCGATAGAAACAGTTTTAAGAACTGGCTGGTACCGGTATTGGCCATTTTGACTACCGCCATTATTGGAATGGCATTTATGCTTTTAAAAAATGATTTTTCTTTTTTTTGGGAACATTATCAGTTTAAAATTGAAAGCGAGGCTCTTCAAAACTTGGAGTACCGCTTTATAAAAATCTTGGTTTTTGGTGTTTTGATTTTATTCTTGATGGGAGTGGTGTTTTTAAAACAACGAAAAAAAGGAGGCGGAAAATTGATTACCCTTCGGATTTGTTTTTTGACCTTTTTGATTGCGCTTTGTATTGCATTTTTCAAACTGGAAAGCGCTCATACGATTATTTTAGGCTTTTTTCCGACAGCGGTGTTTTTGACAAATTATTTGGAAATCTTAAAAGAATCCAGATATAAAGAGGTTGCTACTACCTTATTAGTTTTTATTCCCTTTTTCATTTTGGCGGTTGAGCTCAGCTTATAAAGCGTAAAGCAATATCTTTGCCGAAACCCGAATATTTATGTTCAGTTCATTTGCCTTTGGCATCTTTGAGGAAAGTATTGACACGTATCACATAAAGGACGATGTCTATCAAACCTTTTCCAATCCTTATCCAAAAGATAAGATAGAGCACCTTTTGTACCGTAAAAATTGGATTGATACGGTACAATGGCATTATGAAGATATTATAAGAGACCCGGAAATTGAACCGAACGCTGCGTTGGACCTAAAGCGTAAGATTGACGCGAGCAATCAAGACCGGACCGACCTTGTAGAGTATATTGATAGCTACTTCTTGCAAAAATACCAATCGGTAGAAGTTCTGGAAGATGCCACCATAAATACGGAAAGTCCCGCTTGGGCCATCGACCGACTTTCAATACTGGCTTTGAAAATCTATCATATGCAGGAAGAGGTAAATCGAGAAGATGCTACCCCCGAACATGTTGAAAAGTGTCAAACCAAACTGAATATTCTTCTAGAGCAAAAGAAAGATTTGTCCCAGGCCATTGACCAGCTTTTGTATGATATCGAAGCAGGTCGCAAATTCATGAAAGTGTACAAACAAATGAAAATGTACAATGATGATGAGCTAAACCCAGTGTTACGTGGCCAAAAATCCTAGGCTGCAACATATTCTCGTTATTCGTCTTTCTGCTTTAGGCGATGTGGCCATGTTGGTTCCCGTCTTGCAGGTACTGTTAAACACTTATCCTGACCTAAAAATCACCCTGCTTACCCGTGGTTTTTTGGCTCCTATTTTTCATAGACTATCGAACGTTGAGGTATTTCCGGTTGAAACAAAAGGCAGGCACAAAGGCTTTTTGGGGTTATGGCGACTGTATCGAGAACTCAAACCAAAATCATTTACCGGAGTTGCTGACGTACATAATGTATTGCGCAGCAATGTTCTAAGGCTCTTTTTCAAAACCAGCGGTATTCCCTTCTTTCAAATAGATAAAGGCCGTAATGAGAAGAAGTCTCTTACGCGTGAAAACGATAAGATTTTTAAACCCTTGAAACCGACGCATCAACGCTATGCTGAGGTTTTTGAGAAGATGGGCTACCCTTTGGATTTGGAGCAGTTTACATTTTTGGGAAAACAAGGCATACCCGAGAAAGTATTCAGTGTATTAGGAGAAAAGAAACAGAACCAATGGGTTGGAATTGCCCCATTTGCAGCACATGCAGGTAAAATGTATCCGCTGGACATGATGGTTGAGGTAATCGACACTTTGAATTCAAGAAACGATTATCAAATACTACTATTCGGTGGAGGAGAGCAGGAAATCACAAAGTTGGCCGCAATAGCCAAAACAAGAAACAAGGTATTTTCCGTTGCCGGTGAACTGACCCTAGCTGAAGAGTTGGCCTTAATTTCCAATTTGGATGTTATGGTGGCGATGGATAGTGGCAATGCCCATCTTGCTGCTAATTATGGAGTTCCAGTGGTTACCATTTGGGGCGTTACCCACCCGTATTCCGGTTTTTATCCTATCGGACAGCCGGAAAACCATTCACTATTACCCGACAGAGAGCAATTTCCGTTGTTGCCTACTTCGGTATATGGTAATAAAGTGCCCAAAGGATATGAAAATGTAATGGAAACAATCCTCCCCGAGCAAGTTCTGGGAAAAATATCTGAAGTTTTGGCGGGTTAGGCGCGCACGGCCGTAGGACGCAGACTATTGAAATAGTGACGTAGCTGCTGTAGGTATTGGTATTTGGCTTGCTTCGGGTTGTGGTTCATCATCATGGTGCGCATTCCTAAATAGGAGGAAATAATATAAGCCGCAACTCCTTCACAATCAATGTGACGAGCGATGTGACCATCCAATTTTCCTGTTTTCAACATCCCTATCATGTTGACCTCCCACATCTGAAGAATATCTTTTAAGTAAGCACTTATTTGTTCCTGTTTTCCATCCAACTCGGTCAAAAAGTCTCCAAGCATAAAACCATAAATCAACTCGTTGCTTTTTCCTGGTTCCAAGGCCTTGTCTAGGCTTTCCATAATCGCAGATAAAGGGTCCTCTTGAGCGGACAAAGGCTCAACCAATAAGGCATATATCTTTTGTGCCACAAGATTTTGAACGATGTAAACGAAAAAATCTTCTTTGGATTTAAAATGGTGATAAAAAGCGCCTTTTGATAAACAAAGTTCTCGCAAAATGTCGTTCAAGTTGGTGTTGTGATAGCCTTTTTGCGCAAAAACATCGAGTCCTTTATAGCATAGTCGGTTGATGGTTACTTTGGATTTAAGGTGCTTTTCCATAAGATTTGGTTTTGTAGGTTTAGACCTCGCGGTCGGTTACAAAGTTGGGTCAGGAGTGAGGGGGCAAAAACAATATCAGTCGTATTCGTAAGAAAAATCGGTAAAAAACATCTTTTGAAGTATTCTTGGAACTAAATCAAAATGGCGACCGACCCGGCGGTCGGTTTAAGTGGTATCTTTTGAGGATTAAATACGTTTTTGTTTCATAGGCGAATGGTTTTGGAGTGGCCAAAAGGAGTTAAATAGCATTTCTTTCAGGCATTTTAAAGCAAATGATAAACCTGCGATTTTTGAAAACCACGCTACTATTGGCAATTCTTCTTTTGAGCGCCTGCCAACGCCAAAAAAAAGTGGTCGAAGTAAATGACCCTAATGAAATAGATACATATATCGAAAACCTAATGAAGGTGCATGATGTGCCTGGCTTGGCCCTTGCCGTTCTTAAAAAGGACTCCGTAATACATAAAAAATTCTATGGAAAGGCTTCATTGGAGTTTGATATCCCTGTAGACGAAAATCATTTATTCCGAGTGTACTCTACTACAAAGTTGCTAGTTGCCACTGCCATTTTTCAACTTCAAGAACAAGGCAAACTAAGATTGGATGACACGCTTGTGATACATTTAAAAAATCTCCCTGAGACTTGGGAAAGGGTTTCCATTGCCAATTTATTGACCCATTCATCTGGAATACCCAACTTTATTCAATTTGAAAGCCACTTGAACAACGAAGCGGTATGGGCAAAGTTGGCAGAGCTACCTATGGAATTTGAGCCAGGCACCTTATGGCGATACAATCAGACCAACTATTGGCTGTTGGCCAAGATTATTGAAAAACAAAGTGGAATGACCTTGACGGAGTTTGTCGCCCAAAATCAATTTGAGGGAGATAAAGATGGATTTGTCTTTTCATCCAATAGTTTGGAAGTGATTCCGAATCGGATATCGAAATATGTTTTTGACGATGACCTGGAGAAGTATGAAAAATCAATTGACCAAGAACAATCCAGGGGGTTGGCTGGAAACGGACTGAATATCACCTTGGATAAATTTGTCTCTTGGAACCAACGGTTGGACCAAAATCAAATCCTTTCCAATGAAAACAAACAAAAAATGTGGATTTCCCAACAGTTTGAAAATGGGAAACGATTTGCCTATGGTTGGGATGATTATAGTTTTGACGATGTGAAGTCCTTTGGATTTACTGGAGGGGGTGTTAGCGCCTTCAGAAAATTTGTTGACCACGATATCACGGTAATCGTTTTGACTAATGGATACAGATATACTCCAATCCACAATACCATAGTAAATGAGGTTGTAGGGATTGTAGATGAGAACCTTAAGAACAAATCCCGTTCACTTCAAGATGCCGTGTTTGAAGCGTTCATCGCTAAACCATTCGATAAGGCCCTTAAAACACTTGATTCCGTTCAAAAATTATATCCAGACGAACGTTTCGAGGGAACCTTAAATCGAATTGGCTACACTCTTTTAAATAAGAAAGCAACAAAAAAGGCCATTGATATCTTTTCGTTGAACACGAAGAAATATCCAGAATCATCAAACACATTTGATAGTTTGGGAGAAGCCTTTCTGGTTTCGGGCAATTTGGAAGCTGCTCTGGAACAATATCAGAAAGCACTCCTTTTAAACCCAGAAAGTACAAATGCGCAGAAAATGATCCGCGGTATTTCAAGAGAGTTGAAAGGTTCTCAATAGTGAATGCACCAGTTTAATTAGCATTTAGCTAGAATTCTTCTGAACGGAAGACACCTTTCGTCAAATAATAATAAGGTTTCATTAACTTGAGTAAGAGCTATTATCTTAACTTACTAATTTTGAGTTTCAGCCAAGAAATAAAAAATTTCATAGTAAAGCGGATTAATAGCTAAATGATGATTAGAAAGATTTTCGTTGGTCTTTTCCTGACCATAGGACTTTGTGCTGTAGCGCAAAACGAGAAGGACACCACTTTAATTAGCCAATTTGTAGACCACTACAACAAAAAAGAGTATGGTTTGGTCTATGCGTTGTTCTCAGATAACATGCAACAAAAAACACCTTTGGTTCAAATTGAAGGGTTGCTTGGTGGATTAAACGCCGCGGTGGGAACAATCAAACAAACCGAATTTGTTGCGAAAGACGAAGCAGGTTTCTCTCATAACAAAACCAGTTTTGAAAAAGGAATTTTTGATGTGGCCATATCCGAAGATGGCAATGGAAAAATGGCAGGATTCAAAATTGTTCCTTTTGTTGAGGAAGATTTTTCTCGGAAAGTAAGCAATCAATTGAAAAGCGAAGAGGATTTACCATCCACATTACAGACCGAGTTGATTTTTGAATTCTGTAAAAGTTTCCCAAATCAAACAGAACTGGCGATTGGACTTATCGTCGCGGGAAAGCCTAAATATTATGGGGTGAAAATGGTGAATGACAGCCTATTTACGGTCGAGAATTACCAAAAAACCTATGAAATTGGGTCTATTTCAAAAGTGTTTACCGCAACCCTATTGGCCCATCAAGTCTACAAGGGCAGCGCAGCACTTGAAGATGAAATTTCGAGCTATTTTGATTTTCCGTTCCATCAAGAAACCTCGTTAACACTAAAAATGTTGGCCAACCATTCCTCTGGCTTGCCACGCCTGCCATCCAACTTGGATTTGACCACAGTAGACCCACAAAACCCTTATAAAGCATATGATGCGAAAATGTTGGAAGATTATCTACGGAAAGAATTGAATGTGCCTAGCGGGGCTTTAGGAACCTATCAATATTCCAACTTAGGTGCTGGCTTATTAGGACAGGTGTTGGTCAAGCAAGCCGGAGAGTCTTACGAAACATTGTTGCAAACCCATATCGCTCAAAAATATGGGATGAAAAATACCACTTCGCTAAGTGAAAGGGTTTCTTCTTCATGGGTCAAAGGATTGGATGCAAAAGGAAAGGAAACCTCGAACTGGGACTTTGATGTTTTAGTTGGAGCAGGTGGAATACGGTCGACCATGGAAGACATGATGCAGTTTACCTTGGCACAATTTGATACCAACGACAAGGTACTAGGATTGACCCGAAAAGAAACGATAAGAACCAATGATAAAATGGGTGTTGGTCTGGGATGGCACATAAGGAAATCAGAATCTGGAAGGGATTGGGTATGGCACAATGGCGGCACGGGAGGCTATTCCTCATCATTAAGTTTCAATCCAGAAACCCAAAATGGCATCATAGTACTGTCCAACGTATCCGGATTAAGTCCTAAAATGGGATTTATCGACAAACTATGCTTTCAACTATTGGAAAGCATAGAGGCGAAATAAGTATCCAATATTATAAAACCAAGTATGGAATTTAAAAGAAAAGACTTTTTACAGAATGCCGGAACACTTATTGCCCTTGTCATCAGTATTATTGCTATGGCAACTTCCATTTATGAAGCGAATATTCTGAAGGCTCAACAGAAATCCATGGTGTGGCCCTACTTGAGCGTAAGCACAAGTTATTCCAAGACAGGTTTTAGCGCCGAGGCTTTTAATAACGGTACGGGTCCAGCAATTGTTAAATCTATGGAGGTGAGTGTAGATGACATGCCCGTAGAAACCATGCTGGATTTGGTCAAGGTTTTAATGCCCCAAAGTAACTTGGGTTACGCCAACAGAAGGTCAATTATTACGTTTTTAGGGCAGGTGAAGAGGTCGAAATTATCGGGTTTGCTTGGACCGACGAAACCCGAGAATTAGCGAGGTTGGTTTACGAACGGGTTCGCATTCGCATCTGCTACGAATCTGTTTTAGGAGATAGTTGGGTTTACGACTCTAAAACAGATTCTCACACTGAAGGTGAATTTGAGCCTAAAGTAGATTATAAAAACTAACTTTATTATTAACCAGAACCTTTACTGTTCTTATCGAAAACTGTAACACTCAGGTATTTGAATTATCCTTATCAAAACCACTCACGTGAACATCAAATTTACCGCTCTCTTTGCGGGATTGTTTCTGATGGGCATACTTCAATGTGCAGCTCAGGATACATCGCACGCAACTGTAATTACAGGAAAAGTCAATATATATTGGTCAAACACACATAAACTATCACGCGCCCCCGTTACTATGACCGATGCTTGGATTGACAGACTCAACCCTGGAGATTCCATTATTAAGTTAGATGACGACGGTTCGTTTGTTATCAATTTATCTCTGCAAAAGCCTGACTTTTATAGACTCTCCCATGAATCGAATGAAGTAGAGCTATTCCTTTCACCAACAGATTCAATTCATATTGATTTTACAGCTGAAACCATGGTGACGGGTTCGAGCGCAGCGGTAAACCAACATTTGAAAATCCTTCGAGGGATTATCAATACCAATCGCAAATACATTAATAGCATTAACTTTTTCAATCAATCTCCAGATGAGGTTGATACTGTTTTGGACTCCTTGCAATCGGCATATCTTAAAGTGCATCAAAAGTTTAAGGACCCATCCCGTCGATGGTGCTTTTGAACAGAAGGTGTTGAATGACATTACGTATCGCAATAAGCTTTATAAACTAGTGCACCCACCTATTTACAAGCAAAAAACCGGAAAAAGGTTGCCCGTACCGGAAACGTATTATCAAGATGTCGCCCAAGGCCATTTTGATAATCCTGAACGCTTAAAATCCTTAGACTATATTTTGTTTTTGGAAGAGTACGTGATAGGGCAGTCTACTGGGGAGTATCAATTTGATGTGTATTGGGAAGCTCCAATTGAGCGGATTCACCCAAAATACGACGCCATTCAAAAACTGAATGCCCATCAAGAGATTAAGGACTATTTGTTTCACCAACACCTCAACAAAAGTATCGACAACTATGGGGTGGGGTATTTGGCTGATTTAATGCCTAGGTTTTGGGAAGATTGCAAAAACCCTGAAATGCTTCAGCAAGTTGAAGACCGGTTTCAAGCAGGTGTGGAGAGACGAAAAGCTTCAAGTGAAATCAGAATTTATAAGCGTATCGGAAATGTGGAGCTCGAAGCCCATATTTTCTATCCTGAAGATTTTAGACCTGGCGATAGCAGGCCGGCCTATTTGTTCTTTCATGGTGGAGGTTGGGCCATTGGTATTCCAGAATGGGGATATAAAAATTGCGAAAGGTATAGTGCCAAAGGGATGGTAGCCATCTCATTTGAGTATCGACTCATTGACATTCATAAATCCAATATATTGGATTGTATCCGCGATGCGAAGTCAGCCATTTTGTGGACGCGCAAAGAGGCAGAATCACTAGGAATTGACCCAAATAAACTGGTTGCCGCGGGATTTTCAGCAGGAGGTCACCTTGCCGCAGGAACAGCAATTTTCGATGATTTCGAAGAAAAAGATACTTCCGGCCTGAGTTCAAAACCCAATGCGATTGTGGTGCACTCCGCATCGTACAATACGACTAAAAGTGAATGGTTTTCGAAAAAATCCAATGGAAATCCAGAGTCCATTTCCACATTTCACCAATTAGATAAAGGCTTGGCACCAGGAATCTTTTTCCATGGGACGGATGACCATTTGGCTCCTATAAGTGAGTTCACTGAATTTAGAGATAAGATGGACTCACTCGGCAATTCGTACGAATACAAAATTTTTGAAAATGTAGGGCATTTTTTCAATAACCAGGCGGCTAAACAAGAAGTTCGAGAAATGACCGACGCCTTCCTCTTAAAGTTAGGGTATCTTCAACCCTAGTTTTTGTTTGGAAATGGTTTAGCTCTTCCTCCAAGTGCCTACAAGGCTTTTTTAGCAAGATTTGTACACTCTAATGTCTATAAAATTGAGAACTTGAGACATTATATCCATTGTACGGTAATTTCCAATATGAAGACAGAAATCCTAAACAGAAAAGGCGCAAGAAAGGTTCAAGAGATTCCAGAAGAAGTCTTGGACTACTTGAATGAAGGCGCTATGGAAACAGTCAATTTGACCGAATGGCTGGCCATTGACCATGTAAAGTTGATAAAGGCGGTATTTCCTGGATTTGGAGTAGAGCAAGAAACCATAGCACAAATTTCAAAAGCAATTGCTTTGCAAAAGAAGCCAACTGCCATGAGCACCACCAAATTGGTGGGCACAATGCTCTATGAAACGTATGCAAATGCTGAAGGCTTTGATGAGTTGATTGACCGAATAAGTAATCATACCTCTGATACGGTAAGATGCTATGCCACCTATCTTATTGGATTGAATGAGCGTTTATCCATAAATGAAAAACTAGAACAATCCCGAGAATTGGTTGCCGACCCTCACTTTGGCGTTCGGGAAGTGGTCTGGATGGCGCTAAGACCAGAAATTGAAGGTAACCTAGACGCTGCTTTGAGCATTTTGAATACATGGACCTCGAATCCCAATGAAAACATACGACGCTTCACCACAGAAGCCACAAGACCAAGAGGAGTTTGGTGCAAACACATTGACCAATTGAAGGAACATCCAGAACTAGCATCGCCTATCTTGGAAAACCTGAAGTTAGACACCTCCAAATATGTGCAAGACAGCGTAGGAAATTGGTTGAACGATGCAAGCAAAACCAGACCTGATTTCGTAATGGAGCTCACTGAAAAGTGGCAAAGCGAAGCGCCAAGCAAAGAAACCCAAAAGATTATCAAGCGGGCAAGGCGAACAATAGACAAAAAGTAATGGTCGAGAGAGTATGACACGCAGGTGATAAGGTTTGTTGGGAATAAACCTTTCAGCTTTTCATAAAAAGCTCGAACTTCATATTATTTGACCAAAACAACGTTAAATCAAAGTTTTTGGATAGTTCGGCATTAATAAACATGACTTCTGGTGTAGGCGCAGTAGTAGCTGCGTTATTTGCCTTGCTGGTACTGGCTAAAAAAAAGAAAAACCTTCCGGATTGGATTTTGTTCTTTTGGTTCATTGTCTTTTCGGCACACCTGTTCTGTGGACTAGGTCGTAGCGCATACCCATCTATAAAAACCTTTGAGGTGTTTGTCATGTCTATTGGTTTTTTGCACGGGCCATTCTTTTTGCTGTATACCAAATCTTTTACGCGTAAAAGTTTGGGTTGGCCAGATAGCCTCCATTTTTTGCCTTTTGTCATTTTTCTGGTGTGTGGTTTTTTCATCCAAAACGATTTCCAAATCCGTTGGCAGATCATAGTATTGATTCCCAAGATCATTTCATTGGCGGCGTACCCTGCTTATGTATACCATCAACAAGCAAAACGTGTTGCTTATTGGGAAAACAACCACTCGGACAGCACGTTGTTAGCATTGCGCTGGATAAAGATGATAGCCCTTTTGTTTCTCCTTAGTATTGGTGTGGGCGTCATTCGATTAACCGTGGAATTGGCAACCGGAGTGGCGTATTTTGAACTGTGGGATGTATTGCGATATGTGCTGCTTTTAACGGCCATGGGCTTTTTTGGACTCCAATACGGCATGATGTATCAACCGGAATATATTCCCGGTACAGTGCGAGAAGAAGGCATGTACAAACACAGCCCTCTCAAACCAGACGAAATTGAAAAATATGCCCATATCATACAGCATTATATTCAGGACAAGGAACCTTTTTTGGACCCAAACTTTTCATTGACCGCGCTTTCGGAAGCCACGGGTATTCGAAAGCACCATCTTTCCCAGATTATCAGTTCGAAAATGAACACATCTTTTTATAACCTCATCAATTCCAAACGAGTAGCCCATGCCTTAGGCAAATTGAAAAGAGAGGATATCACCAATCTGACCTTTGAAGGATTGGGTTACGAATCAGGCTTCAATACCAAATCCTCATTCTACTACAATTTCAAAAAGGTCACGGGCAAGACTCCAATGCAATATGTGAAAGAAATCAGTGGTTCTTAATTAAGTTGGAATGTCTTTTTACAGCTTTGGTTGTTCTTAGGGGTACACTTTAAAGAACAACGTTCATGAACAAAAGAGACTTTCTCAAAACATCTAGCTTAGCCACTGCATCAGTGGTGGCCCAACCCTTTGGAACCTTGGGAGTACCGGTGTTTCCAAGGCAAAAAAATAGTAAAAAAGCCCTTATGCTGGGCGGTAGAGGTTTCATTGGACCATCCATTGTGAGGGCACTTTTGACTGCTGGCTATGAGGTAACGCTACTCAATCGGAACAAAACCAACACAGACCTCTTTACGGATTTACCATTGATTGTTTGTGATAGGGAACGCGAAAACAAAGCAGGTCTGCAAGCCATCCCAAAGAAGCATAAAGAAACGTATTGGGATGTGGTGGTCGATACCTGGCAAAAGTCCTCCAAAGCGGTAGCAGATTTTTTAGAAGAATTCGAAGAGAATATCGGACATTACCACTATATCTCAACCATTTCGGTTTACGATAAATGGGACGACAAATACATTGTGGAAAGTGAGCCATTAAATCCTCTTCCGCCAACGCCAACGACCATTGCTGAAGCATTTCGATACGCCTTGAGAAAAACCTTTGCCGAGGAGGCCATTCGAAAACGATTGGATAACTACACCATTTACCGGTCTGCTGGCATGAAGGATTACCGAACAGACCGTAAAGGAGACTACAGTGCCGAACCCTATTGGCCCGTGCGATTCAATCGCGGAGGTGAAATACTGGTGCCCAAAATCGATAATCACGACATACAGTTTACTGATGTGCAGAGTTTAGTCCGATTTGTGGTACACTGCGCAGAAAACAAAACCTATGGCGAATTCAATGTGGCCCATCCTACTATGGCTTTTGAGGATTACATCTCTTGTTTGGCCTACGTCACCCAAAAACCGCACAAACTACATTGGATTGAAGGCGATTTTCTAAAAAAGGAAGGATTGATCCCTTATCGAATTGTACCCTTTTGGCGCGACCGACCGGCTGGGGCCTACTATTTTAATGTTCAAAAAGCGCTTTCTGCAGGATTGGTGAACCGTCCTGTAACCGAAATGTTGGCTGACCAAGTTGCAGGTTATCTGAGCAGATATCCAAACGATGAGGTTCGTTTTGGGATTACGGTTGGCGATAAAACCATAAAATACTTTTCGATGGAAAAAGAGAAAGAGGTTATTCGTAAATGGTTGACCCGTTCATAAATTCATTTGGTGGAACAGGAGGCGCTTAGCGAGAAAACTAAAATTCCCCTACAAAAACAGACTCTTCTCACCGTATACGTTCTTACATTTTCGGTGGTGCCATAACACGGGCACAAAGCCAATGTAAACAACATAAGTAGATGAAAATTCAGACCAAAACACATCTTATTTGGACGACCTTATTTTTAGTGATATCCAGCGCCTGTGGAGATAAGAAGGGCGCTCAAACCGCTAAGGAGAAATGTGCGATTTGGGGTTCTTGGGAATTACAAGCTATCCACTGGATTGCCAAAGACACTACCTATTCCATTAACAAAGCGCAACCAGGTCTTTTTATGATTGACCATGACCGCTATTCGATTATGTTGACTCCCACCCAATCACCAAGAGAGCCGTTCAAGGTACTTTCCCAGCCCACTGATGCCGAAATCAAAAATGGTTTTCGTTCCATAGTCTTTAATGCCGGAAATTACGAAATGAACGATTCAACCCTCATCACCCGTGCCCAAATTGCCAAGGTTCCAGGTTTTGAAGGGGGCAAGCAATACTATCGCTATACGATTCAGGCGGATACGTTACAATTGACCATGTTTGATGAAACGTATCCCGATGGAACGAAACCAGATTGGTATGGCAAGGTACAGACCCAGTTTGTTTTGAAAAGGTTATAATAGAAGGTTAGGAAATTTCAATAAATGAACAATGTAAATTACTTGAAACCGTTCGTATTATATGGGTTTCAGGGTTTTACCGTATTTATCTGTCCTCTCTGTGATTGTCGCATCCTGTAGCAGCGATGAATCGTCAAGCCTCCCGCAACAACCAGAAATCTTTTTGTTTGAAGACGGTTTTGAGACCGAAAACCTAATGCTTGATGAGCTGTTTCCTTCAGATGGGAGTCGATGGACAAACTTTCAGCAAACCAACCCATCGAGCAATATCAATGAAGTTTCAATACTAAACACTCCGGTCAGCGAAGGTGAAAATTCCATTCGCTTTTTTTCTTACGCTTCAGATACCCAACTATCTAAAATCGATATTGAAAAAAACGGTTTGCAAATAGCAGCTGGTGATAGACTACGTATTGAAGCCGATTTCTTTATCGTGGGCACAGGGTCAATTGAGAACCTTCTGATTTTAGACGTAGAATGCTGTTCTTGTTGGGACCCAACGGTTGGAGATAATTTAGGTGCGGAAAACCAGTGCCCAGGGGTACGTTTATTGATGAGCGGAACGAATGACTACCTATCTATTGAAAGAGGCAAGATTGGCGGACCGACCCTCCAACAAACCAACTTTTCTTTCCCTAGAAACCAGTGGGTTAACGTTGTTTGGGAAATGACTTTGTCTGATGAAGATGATGGAGTCAACCAGTTGACTATCGATGGAGTGGAAGTCATTAATACAACCGGCATGAACTTGCCCAATGCGGAAGTATTTCGTGAAATTTTTGCAGAGCAAGACATTGAATTTACCTTACAGCAGCCAGTGTTTTATGAAAGAGTGCAAATTGGAGCAACAGCAAATCCAACTGCAGATAATGTAGAATTGTACGTTGATGATGTTTCTATTCAAATTGAAAAAGTTGACCTGTAGGCTCTTTTTGACGGTTTAAAAAAGCCATTGATATCGTATTTGGCGAAAAATCCCGAAATTCACATAGCGGGCGTGAACATACTATTTAGATAGTGCAGCGCTTGGGAAAAAACCAAGGCGATGATTGACAACCTACCCATTTGGATTGACGTACTTTTTATAATTGCCTGTATCCTGACCATCCTCCTTTTTCATTATGCCAACGGAAAGCCTCTAAAGGTAACCTTGGGTATTGTGCTCTGGTGCATAGGTCATTCCGTTTTGGCTTTAAATGGGTTTTACCAAATTACCGATTCGATTCCTCCTCGGTTCGGGTTGGTTCTCGTTCCAAGCGCTTTGCTGATCGTATATGGTCTGTTACCCAAGCAGCAAAATTGGCTTCTAGAAAAAAGGAATATGGTAATCAGTACTTTTTTGCATATTGTCCGCGTACCGGTAGAAATTGTGCTCCTTGGTCTGTTCTTAAATCAAATGATTCCAGAACTCATGACCTTTGAAGGCCGCAATTTTGATATTGTAATGGGTATTACCGCTCCCATAATCGGATTTTTGCTACTCAAAAAGAGGATAAGCAAAAAAGCTTTATTGGTCTGGAACATCGTTGGACTGTTTCTGGTAACTTTTATTCTGGTGAATGGGATTTTATCTGCAGAACTTCCTTTTCAGCAATTCGCCTTTGACCAACCCAATAGAGGTATAAGCTATTTTCCCTATGTGCTCTTGCCCGCAACCATTGTGCCCATCGTGATTTGGACACATCTCTCCGACATCTTGATTTTGCTCAAAAAACAATCGGAATAGGAAAGGGGATTGCTCGAAACAGGTCTTCTTATGTGATGAAAATTTCCGAACTTCCATAGTTTCCAGGAGGTATATGCAAAACTTCAAAACCATAAAGGAGTATTCGGAAGCCACGGGAATACCGTTGGCAAGACACGAGCACTTTGTGGTGAGAAGCTTTCAAGACAACATGCCCCCGGTGGTGCATCGTATGCCTGCGTTTCGACATGCTTTTTATGCCATCGCGTTGCGGATAAATGGAGATGGTAAAGCACTATCGAGCCATTATTCCGAATTTCCCGAAGGTGCGGTGGTGTTTTTTAATTCGCCTTTTCAAATTCTGTCATGGGATATTGCACCGAATTGGGAAGGATACTATATCCTAATGACCCGCGACTTTATCTCCCAACATCATGTTTTTAAGGATTTTCTATCCGCATTTCCTTTTTTAAAAATTGACAAGGCGATTCCGTTTGAGGTTGATGAAACCGAAACTAGAGAACTTTTGAGCATCTTTCACAAGATAAGCGAAGAGTACGAAGGGAACAGAAGTGACAAGTTTGAATTCATAAGTACCTACACCCTGCTTTTGTTGCATCATATCAAACGCTATTTCAATAAAGAAACCTCCGCGGAAAAGGCAAGTCAAATTATCAAAACGGCAGACTTGAAACTAGTGAGCCGTTATCAAGAACTGATTGAGATGCATTTTCAAGAAAACAACGATTGGGACTATTCCAAAAATTTGCACTCACCCAGTTTCTATGCCGAAGAATTGAACATTCATCCGAATTACTTGAACTCATTAGTGAAAAATAATTTAGGAATTACGGCCCTGCAATACATCCACCGTCACTTGATACACCTCGCCAAATCCTATCTTACGCAAACCGGCTTAAGCATAAAAGAAATAGCCTACAACCTTCAGTTCGATTCGCCGAACAACTTCAACAATTTCTTTAAAAAGCATACCCAAAACACGCCTGGCCAGTATCGAAAATCCGCCCGTGTTTGAAATTCATACTTCTTGATTTGTTTTCATAAATAAGCCAGCATTGGTCTGGTTGCATCTTTGTGTCAACAAAAAACAATTGATATGAAGAATTCAATAATCGTACTAGCCAGTCTTTTTACAATGACGCTACTCGCACAAGAAAACAAAACACAAACATCAAAAAATTACATCATGAAAAAAGTAACATTTAAAAGTGGAGGGTTAGACCTCGTTGGAGACCTTTATTTGCCAGCAAATTTTGAAGAAGGAAAACAATATCCAGCCGTTCCCATTTTAGGTCCAATGACCTTTGCCAAGGAACAAGCACCCACCGAATACGCGAAACGCTTCGCTGAAAAAGGATATGTAGCCTTGGCTTTTGACCCAAGGTTTCGCGGGGAAAGCGCTGGCTTGCCCAGAGAATTGGAAGACCCTATCGCCAAAGTTGAGGATGCCAAAGCCGCAGCGGAATATTTGGCTTCACTTCCTATCGTTAATAATGAACAAATCGTAGGCTTCGCGTTATGCCAAGGTAGTTCAGAAATGCTACGCGCCGTTTCCGAAGATGATATATTCAAGGGCTTGGTAACCGTGGCAGGACACTACCGGGATAGAGAAGGGGATATTCAATGGATGGGAACCGAAGAGGCTTTGGAAGAACGAATTGGGGCAGGTAAAGTAGCGCTAAATACCTACAAGCAAACCGGAGAAGTCATCAACGTGCCTGCGGTGGACGAAGAAAGAATGGATGTCGGCATGCCTGGAAAGTTCGTTTGGGACTGGTACCATGTATGGGCCGATAATGGAATATGGACAAACAACTATCCAAAAATGAGCGATGCCTTGTTGTTCGAGTATGAGTCTATTTCAGCTGCCGAAACATTGGACAAACCTTACCTTATGATTCATAGCGATAACAGCTTTTTGCCCGATGCAGCCAAGCGACAATTTGAGGCAGTCACAGCAACAATGAAAAAACTACAATGGGAGGGCGAAACAGGACATCTTCAGTATTATGATGACCCAGCGATATTGGATAGAACGGCGGACCAGGCCATTGCATGGTACAATTCCATATTTGAATAGCACATCACCTTTGTGTTTGAATTTTCAAGACGGTTTGGATGAAAGTCCAAACCGTTTTTGCGTTGAACCCCTAAGTTTTCTTTCGCCGTGACGCACCTTAAACGCATGAAACATTGCACTTGCCTTGGTTGGGGATTTGATATTGTTGATGACTTAGGTCTTCGCAATGTATCATTTTTCATCTCTTCAGGTATTTCTTCAGTGCTTCTAGCAGAAAACGAATGATTTCGGCGTTATTGGTGATTAAACCAATCCCTGCTTCAAGAGTCTATAAAAGAAAACCAACGATGAAAAAACCAATCACCCTGATTCTACTTCTTCTCGTCTTTTTCTCTTGCGATACAGATGACGCCGACCCAACTGCCACGATTGCGACAACAAATTCAGAAATTAAAAAAGGAATCTTTGGGCTGAGGGATGGCGCGGTGTTATCCGATTTAGGTGCAGAATACACCCGGATTATCACTTGGGATTCGGACATTAAAGCAATTTATGCTGACGTAGACAATGGAGTGCCTTTGGAGAACAACCTGTACTACAATCAAGTTAAAGGAATTCACGACAATGGTGTTAAAATCATCGTAACCCTAAGATGGCCCGACCAAAACTCAGCTGACCCGGCACTTTATGATAGAGTGCCCCAAGCGCAAGACAGAATTGAATCCCTTGACTTGCTATCGAGGTTTATGAATGATATAGGGCGTGGGTTGGAGCTTTATTCCGTGCAAAATGAGGTTGGCGGACTTGGACCTGGAACCTACATCGAAGAAAATATGGTCAATACCGGAAGTGGAAGTCCTGCCGCACTTTGGTGGCAAGATATTGTGGAGAGGGTAGCCTCCGAAAAGGAAAGCAACCCAAATTTGACCCATCTGAAGATTGGCTCGCCCGTACCCGTGTTGTTAAAAAGATTGGTTTTTGATAGTTCTGGTTTGCCGCAAACCAATATTGACTTTTTCTATGAAACAGTCGCCTTTGGCAACGAATATTGCGATTATGTGGATTTACATTTGAATACATTAAGTTTATCGGAATATGAAGAAACCCTGTTTTTTTTGAATGGGTTGGTAACCCAACCCATGATGGCCACGGAATGGTCTGAAGTAAGTTCTGCCAATGCGTACATCGCCCAGCCCATATCGAGTGAACTAGCTTCTTATGCGGAGGAAATAAACTATACCATTCCCGGAAGTGTAACCACAAACGATGCGCTAGTCGAGCACCTCTATGACAATCCAAGCACTTTGGATTTTTGGCAATTTATGGTACAAGAATCTAATTACGAAGAGGGATTTATGGCACAAAGCAGCGCATTGCTTTCCGCGGCAGGCTTTGAAATATTATGTTGGAACAGTGGTTGGCAAGAAGGGCTGACCGCCTATGATTTGAGAAGTTTTTACGCCACGAAAACGGTAGGCTCCGCAAATAACGAATTAAGCGGTTTCACTAACGAATTCAAAAATTTATAGTCCTACCAATAAGCGTACATAAAGGTTTTTCGCAGAAATTTCGGAACTTATTACTCCGATAAACAAACACTAACAAAAACAACCCAACCTATGAAAACAACAACCTTTCTCACCTTTGTGGGTGACCAGTGTGGCAAGGCCAAAGAGGCCATGGAATTTTACACCTCGCTGTTTCCGAATTCAGAAATCAAAAGCATTACCCACTACGCCCCAGGCGAGGGCGGTGGCACCCCGGAACTCGTCAAGTATGGGGTTTTTACCTTAGATGGAGCCGAATACCGCGTATCGGAAAGCAGCTATGCCCATAAATGGGGTTTTACCCCTGGCGTTTCGCTTTTTGTGGAGAGTAACTCAGAGGAAGATTTGGACGTCCTCTTTGAAAAGCTAGTGGCCAACGATGGCATGGTCATGGTACCTTTGGACAATTACGAAACCGGCGATTATGGCTTCGGTAAAAAGTTCGGCTGGGTGCAAGACAAGTATGGTATCTCTTGGCAGGTGAACCTTGAGGATTAATCTTGGAACCCGTCATTTTGAGTATTTCCGTAGCGCTTAGCGCGAAGGAAATGCCCGCCTTGCCGTCGAGGCAGGTATCGAGAAATAGAGCAAACCCTCCTTTAATAGTCGCCAAATATCAGCTAAAGTCCATTTATAAAATGAAAACGATCACGCTTCCTGATGGGCTGAATTCTGAAAACCCACAACCCATACAACTTTTTGACTATCGCAGTTCACAAGAAATATCCAGACAACAGATTATTCTAAACCAGAATACCATTAGCTTTCTTGCGGATGGAACCAAAGAAGTTTTATTTGACAACACGGCACTATCCATAGACAACACGGAGTTCCTCATAATGAAATCCGGACATTGTTTAATGACCGAAAAGCTATCAGAAATTAGAGAGTACAGAAGCGTACTTCTGTTTTTTTCAAGCGAAATGCTGCTCGATTTTATTCAAAAACACAAGTTCAATACTGCCCATTCCTCTGAACAAAAGTCAGTTTTCGCATTTAAATATGATGCCTTCATCAAAAGTTTTGTAAAAAGTTTAGTGGACGTTTCCAAACTATCCGCAGCCACAAAAAATAGGTTGATTCAATTGAAATTTGAGGAAATTTTGCTCTACCTCACGGAAATACATGGAACGGGGTTTTTACATGCACTAAGCGCGAATAGCTCAGATACCGCCCAAAAATTTATTCGAATCATTGAGAGCAATACCCTGAACAAACTAACCCTAAGGGAATTGGCATATTTATGAAATATGAGCATATCTACTTTAATAAGTGAGTTTGAAAAACACTACTCGGAATCACCCATCAAATGGTTTCAAAACAAAAGATTGGAGCATGCCAATTACTTGCTCAACCAAGAGCGAAAAAGCCCATCAGCAATTTATTTTGAGGTGGGTTATGAAAACCTTTCCAGCTTCATTCAGGCGTATAAGGCGAAGTACGGCATTACGCCAAAACAGCAGCAGAATAATTGAGCTTTTAGCAACACTTTTTGGACTTTCCCCTCACTTAAATCAGCAATCAAGCCTCTAAGTTTGCCGTATTCATTTCTAATACGAATAAGATGAAAAAAGCTAATCTCGTTTTACTGTTGTCCTTTCTCATGTCAGTCGCTGTTTTTGGACAAAAGACATTTACATTATCAAGCAATGACCTCGGTGGTGAAGCCACAAAAACGCAAGAATTCAATGGTTTTGGATGTTCGGGAGAGAACATATCGCCACAATTGTCTTGGGAAAACGCCCCAGAAGGCACCATAAGTTTTGCCGTGACCATGTACGACCCAGACGCACCAACCGGAAGCGGATTCTGGCATTGGGTGGTGGGAGATATTCCTTCAAACGTAACCGAACTGGCTACCAATGCTGGAAACGTAGAGCTCAACTTGGCGCCTAAAGGCGCGATTCAGAGCGTAACCAATTATGGTATCAAAGGTTTTGGAGGCCCTTGCCCTCCCGAAGGGCATGGATTTCATCAATACATCATTACGGTTCATGCTTTAAAAACCGACAAACTGGGTACGGATGAAAACACGAATCCAGCAGTGGTTGGGTTCAACCTTTGGAATCAGACCATAGCCAAATCCAGTATAGTGGCCTACTACAAACGGTAAACACTTTGCACATAACAAAGAGAATGACCCATTGCGGTTTGGATATCCATCTGAACCGTTTTTTTTTGTTGAACCTGTAGTTTCGATGGTTTTTCGGCCAGTGACCGGAGCCGAAGTGAAGAAAAATGTCCGCCTTGCCGTCGAGGCAGGTATCGAGAAATGGCATCCTCCAATCAAAACCTAGTTCTCTATACGCTCCGCACTCGAACTGACGTTTTTTAATCATTTAAAAAAATCCTTAAGCCTTTAACCCCTTAACCCTTAACCCTTCACCTTTCCACCTTTCACCCTTCAACACACACCCACCAACCATCAAACGGAAAACCCGACCAAGCCCCGAATTTGATACCTTGACTCACCGCAAACCCGAAGAAACCCTTACTTTGCATTTGTGAACACCGCGCTGAACCATTTGCCTCCATCCAAACAAGACGAACTGCAGCTCGTGGCCCAGGCATTGGCGGCGGCCAAGTTGGTGGAAATGGTGATTTTGTTCGGCAGTTATGCCCGCGGCAATTGGGTGGAAGACCAGTATGTCGAAAAAGGCATTACCTACGAATACCGCAGTGATTTTGACATTTTGGTCGTGCTCACCCACGAAGATTTAAAGCAAAAATTTCGAATAGAAGACAAACTCAAGGCCGAGCTGATTGCCACCGGAAAAGTCACCACTCCCGTGAGCCTGATTTTTCATGGCATAAAGCAATTGAACGCCTCGTTGGTTATGGGCAACTACTTTTTTAAGGACATTAAAGAAGAAGGCATTGTGCTCTACGATTCAGGAAAGTACAAACTGACCCACCCCAAAAAACTCACTTCGGAACAATACCGCCAAAAAGCCCAAGCGTATTTTGACCAGTGGTTCAAGAGCGCGAACGAATTTCTTGAAGTGTTTAACTTCTACATGGAAAGAAATAGCTTCCACGTTGCTGCCTTCCAACTCCATCAAGCCACCGAGCGCTACTACACTACCATTCTGCTCGTGTTTACCGACTACCGCCCCAAAGACCACAATTTGGAAACGCTCGGCATAAAAGTTGAAATGTGCGATGCTCGTTTTGCCGTGTTTCCCAAAACCACCGACGAAGAAAAACACCGTTTTGAACTCCTCAAACGCGCCTACATCGATGCCCGCTACAACATGGATGAATACACCATTACCCCCACCGAATTGGAATACTTGGCTGAAAAGGTTGAGGTGTTACGAGGGCTTACTGAACAAATCTGTGAGGAAAGAATTCTTTCAATGAACCAGTAAGATTCTTAAAATTAATTATCTGACAGATTAATTTTTGATAGATTTTTCATACTTTTTTTGCTAAATCTACTTTCTTTTATTTCAAATAAATATAATCGTCAACTGAATTAATAAAGAGTCAATGGAAGATAAATTAATAAACTTTCACTTATATCGATATCATCTTTTACCAATCGAAACTACAAGTAGACAAATAGATCTTTTTGAAGATAAGAAGTTTACGATAGAGGAAATCAAGCAAAGAAAGAATGAATTTTTTGGGCAGGTTTTAGACGACCTAATGAATTCTGGAAATAATAAGCACCCACTGAAGTTAGAAGATAATGAGGATAATAATTACTTTTTTAAGTTAGCTCAAAAAAAAACCGCCGTCATTACTAAGGATTTTGAAAACTTAGTTATCGATGATGAACCATATGTTTATGTAATATTTAATAATCAATCTGACGTTCAGAAAGTAGCAATTAGTGACAATAAAGATGCCTTTAGCAATCCAGATGTCGTCAAAAACATATTAAAAAAGACATTTAGGAAAGATTTAGAAAAGTTTGGATTGAATATTGAACTTGAAGCGCTGTATGATCAAGTCGAGTTCTGGAATTACGTCGATAAACATCAAAAAGATATTACCTACATTAACTTTCAGTTTATTAAACCAAATCTAGCTAATATCTCAAAGAGTTTGCCTGAAGTGTTTAGAAGTTTTGCAGAGGAAACAAACAGTCATGAAAGCCATATAACCATAAAAGCTCCAGAAAAGGGAAGGTTAGATAATATTAGCAAGTCTAATGAGGATATAAAAGGATTGGTAGATTATACTTCGGAAGGAGCAGGAAGTATTAAATTGAAAATAAAAGGTCTTAGAAAGCAACAAAATACAAAGGAAAACCCTATTATTTTGCAAGTTAAGGAGATGGATATTGAAGGTCCTTCAGAACAGGTAATTAAGCTATACAAAACAATTGTTGAATAATTGAATACTTTAAAAAACATATCCTTCTACGTAGTTTTAGGAGTCTTAATAACATTCCTAGGTCAATTTTTAGAGTCAGATTTTCTTTTTGAATATTTGAAAGAAAACATAATTGGCCTTCTTCTTACTTTATTAGCTATATATACAGCTACATTGGGTCTGATTGCCTCCAAAATCCAGGATATTGTAGTTAAGTATCCAAAGTTTGACTTTTCATCCACTACCAAGGAAATGAAAACCTCTTTAAAAGAGCAAATTATACTTATTTGTGTTAGTGTTCTAACCTTATTTCTTTTAGATACTAGTAAGTATCAGTTCGATTATAAAACCGAAGTTGGTAATGTAATTATGACAACCGTTTTGATTTATTCAATCAATATACTTTGGGATACTGGAAAAGCAGTTTTCGTTATAATAGATGAACTACAAAAAATGAATAACAAATGAAACTGAGGCCTACTGTGGACAGCTTTTGAAAATGTGTAAGACGCCCAATGCCAATCCATCATTCACTTTCTTTTAGTCAAAATCCTGAAATTCATTGGTCAGAAGATGAATTTCACTATACTCCTGAATGACCACTAGAATCCTAATCTTTTTGGTAATGGTTTTAGCCCTAATTCGATTGGGTCTAAGTTTTTCTGGACCTTATCTGCCCCTTTATGAAGTAATCTCACCTTTTAACTTGGGATTAATTGGGGGAACAGTAAATATTCTTTTTTGGATAGTACTGCTTTGGTTGGGCTTTAACGTTTTTGCAAAAAAGGAATTGAAAAAGCATAGAAAACGCTTAGTGTCTTTGGCGGTTCTGCTCACGATTGTTTTTAGTGCGAAAGCAATACTAGAAAAGAACAGGGAAAATTATATAAAAAACATGAAATCCAAAATGGTTCAGGGTGTAAAACAAGACAGCTTCGATGATACGCAACCCAATAAAGTATACCTAAAATCAGATTACGAAGGCGATACCATTGAACCCAAAACATACCACCCGAACGGTAAAGTATATAGCATTTTCATTTATAATGAAACGGCAAATTCCATAAAAGCCAATCAAAAAATAACGCTTAAACCCTTTGAAGGGTATTTGTTTAAAATTCCTGATACCATGGGAGTAGCCCTTGACAACGGAATTCAATTCTATTTTGGCGAAACCGAAGGATTGGAAGTCGTCGATACCAAAGTGCAGGTTGCTGGTTTGGGAGAAGAATGGCGGGGTGAACTAAATGTTCCGAACTCCGCTGATTGGGCATTCTCAATTTTAAATGTTGGAGAAGGGGACCCTATACCTGAATAGATGCGGCAGTCTCTAGCTGCTCTGGTTTTAATGAAAATTTCCGAACTTAACTTTTAAAAGGATATAATTCCTTGAGGCGAATCATATCTTAATATTAACAACGCTTTGGGTTCGATGAACAAATTGGATTATAGTGTATCGTTAAGAGCAAAAGGTCTTCGCTCGGAGGATATCAAAAAGAAAATGGA
>ERZ1740065.365-NODE-365-length-23776-cov-12.302601_pt1 | contig 23776 bp, 13 predicted proteins | sample MGYA00581738_ERZ1740065 | MGnify/ENA primary metagenome ERZ1740065 (study PRJEB43018, sample SAMN04849749) | marine metagenome | isolation source: floating plastic debris | place: Pacific Ocean | collected 2008-09-01 | study: EMG produced TPA metagenomics...
TCAATTCCTGTGGCTAGAGGGGAGGAGTCAATTCAATTCCAATTCATGGGGTCAACGAGTCGAAAGTGACCACAAAGTGGTCAATTTAGCAACTCGAGTGCAACTCGAGTCAAGTTAACTGACTCGAGTTCCCAGCTCTGGTTGAAATGGATTCTACTGCTCTCAGCTGCTCTCAACATGCTATTTATTCCCTTCATTTTGCTACTAGGCTACTAATAGTTGAATGTCCAGTATTAGTGATACATTCAGGTTAGTCTACGGGAACAGCTACATACTCGATAATACGAATAATTTTCACCTTGAGGGAGTTGTGATAGCCCAATTGGCAGATGTGCTACGGAGAACTTTGACCACCAGAGATGTATGTGTTTGCTTAATAAAGCCTTTGGAAATCTAATCTGTAGTCTAAATACTCATCCAGAATGCCCTGTTGGAGAGACGATGCAAAGCAAGTTGATGAGATGTGATGCCAGAGTGCTACAAAGACGTAAAATATCGTTGTAGTTGGTTGTTGATCATGATGGTCAAAGATCAAAGGTCATGCTGATAAGGCAACTATGTTTAGGTAGCTGATGTCAAAGTCATGTCTACCAGAATCTGGACATAGTTATGGTCATGTGACCATGGGACTTTGCACATAGATAAGAGTGCTATAGTCACAATTGGGCTGCCATGCTAGGCCATTGCGCAATTCGACATCCAATTTCAGCACTTTACAGTTATTCAATGGCTGATTTTGTAGAAGCCTTTTGTGCTCTCTGAACTATTACTTCACACGTAGCTGTATTTATTTGCCTGATTTATTTCTCGTACATTTGTTATTTAAACAATTTATTCAATTGTCACAAAACTAGTCCGTGCTCAAGTAAAATTCAGGAAGTAAAAGCTGTTTATACAGTTATAGAAATACCTGTACACTTTTGGCTGTCAAAATTACATTGTGACGCGGACAGTTCTGTCAATGGATGTTGGCGGTGACCCTCCCATTGTACTGATACTACACCAAGCATCATACCTCTCCACCCTCCAAGATTTCCTGGGACACTTAAAAATTTTGGATCAGTATTAGTAATTATTGGATTCCTAGTGTTTTCCTGTGGCATATTAGATAAATTTTACTGAGTCGAGTTCAAATATACAGAAGTATTAGTTGCAGGAGGCATGGGATTTTGAGCTATGGCTTCTCAAAGCTCATAAAAACTGAACCTCCAGTATTCTCAGTCTCGCAGGTTGACATGTATGCCAAGCACACTACATCAGTACTGTATTATTTTGACTGCTAAATATAAAGCGTGAGAGAAGAAAACTCCTCGCACAAGGCAACAACTTGAGAAGTACTGATATCAGCGCAAGAGAAGACAAATCCTGATGTGATGACACACAACTACAACATTCTAACTCTGATTTTACGTATTCAAACGACTAAAAAGATGAACAGTTACGACATATAACTGACATTACTGTAATTATGACATCGCTATGGCACAGCATATATCAGTGGATGGAAGAGCAACGCTTCACCAGAAGCAATGTTTAAGTATGAACTTATGCTGATCAGTCATAAAATGTATGTGGCAATAAGAGCACCGATGGGTTAGTCTCATCAGGCGGTGTGGCTGTGAGTTACATTTCTAGCAGTCATAAATCCCAGATAAGGAAGTCTGATAAGGTATGTCAAGTAGCTACTCTGAGTTGACCTTGAACTCGGAAGTGGTTCACTTCGCTTAAATCTTAGGCTGTGTAAGAATGTAGAAACTCTTTCACACATGTCTATGCCTAATTACCCAATTGAGTGGGCAGTCGCTGATGCTAATTCTAATCAGAATTGTTGTGTTAACCACTCGGTATATTGGGCAGATTTTTTTGGAACATTGGGTGGAGCGCTCTTGCGCCCACCCTGGAGAGAGCCCTGGCTCACAGTGAAAATTTAAGGGGAAGACAACTTCTCATCAGGATATAATAGCAAGCATTTAGCCTCAGTTGATTATAGATTGCCCTTCAAAATCTGTATTTGGCATGAGGACATTCCTTTTTTTAATGATCAGAACGAAACCACACTCTGAACAGGCCTAGTATAGCTGCGAGAGGGATCTTAAAATTGAAAATGCATTCTCCATCGCTTCCTAGTCTCTCTTTTACTCTCATCTTATCCTCTCATCCTCTCCCTCAACCTGCATAGCAGACAACTTAAAGCCGCTGGCAACTCTAATAAACTCTAACACGTTCACTCACACCATCCTAAACTAGACAACTCCAGACAACTCCAGACAAGTGGTGTCAATGGCACTTTGTTGTTTGCTCAGTTCCTTGGTTCCTTGCTGGCTGCCGCAGCCACCCTTTGTCCAGGGCTCTAATGGACTGCAGTCTCTGGTGCTCAGAGAGTTAAATGGTGAATGCATTTCATGTGGCGCTGACCCAGACTCACTGGGGATATCAGCGCAATCTGTGAGAGTTAGCGAAGGAGAGTGGAAAGTACAATGTGTCTGTTCATATGAACGCTTTTGACATACTATATCTAGCCTGTCACTAGGTGGCAAAAGGTACGTACATGTTTCCAATACTGATACGGCATTATTAGCCGTACTTTTGTTTTTAATACTTGCATTGGTTTTGTTTAGTTTTTACGGCAGTTGGGCAGTTAGAGGTCCAATGAAATATGTACCCAACACCATTACACTCTCCAGAACTAGTGGCGGAGGCTACAGTAAAAACTACCATCTGTCTTGCAAGAAGTAATATTTCATAGACTGCCACGGCTATTTGATTTCCCATGCAATGTTAGTTACTGTAATTGCAAAAATCATTGAGATAGTACACTAAACGTGATTTTTGAAGAACTCATTCTTTCGCATTTATTTTTCAGGTATGCAGATCATTGTAGATATTGCAATATTGCAACTATTGCTCATCACATTTATGTTTACTTAGACCATAACTACAACTGTCTGCCAGATCAAGAAGGTGCCTTTTTTGGAGCGCATGAGGGAACACGTCATTGAGCTCATTGGGGACGAATTGACCGAGCAAATGTCGCTCCAAGAAAACTGGAACCCTGAGAACAGCGTGAATGGAAGACCGTCTGTGGACATGAATGGCTTGTCCCGATGTCCTATGCAAAGAGTCATCCAAAGAGAAGTTACCAACTCAGGAGCCAATCAGCAACTTGTCAGTAACTTTGATCCCCCATGATAGATATGGCCGGATTGGTTAGGAGTGAGTCGCAAGTATCACATAATCTACACTCAATTAGCGACCTGATTCGCCCTCTTCTGATAAACTTTTTCCCTTCCTAAACCTGAGTATGCCCCTCAGTAGTAGGGTACGTTGCTGAGCACGTGAATATCTGTCACTGTGTATAGCATGAGTAGAGCACTAAGTATGCTTGCTAAGGTTGTGCCATCACAATCCTGTAACCAGCAGTTTAGACTTGATAGAACAGTCAATGCTCAGTACCAGTTCATTATGATGTGAATGTATGTGTTTGTTTATTAGCTGATATACGTATGTGTAGAGATTTATATCCTACGGTATTTCAACTTTTAATTTTTTACTAGCATTGATTATTGCACAACACACAAATCCGTAAGTCTCTATCTGACAGCACAACCCATTTGCCAAACTTATTGATGTTTGGACGATGTTAAAGTGAGCCATGTTTTTGCTGCATGAACTAGAGCTATTTTCTTGATTCTCTAAGTATATGTTATTATAATAATTATCGTTATATCTCCTTTCCTACTTTATGGAAGGGTTATTCCTGCACAGGTTGTATAAAGTGTCACATTTATCTGTGACGTGCAGAAAAATACAGCTCTATTGCACAGCAAATACGAATTGAAACCAAAAACTTGGGATGAAATGACATTGAGGAATCATGAAACTACAATCCATTACACTAGGATTGATGCTAATGTTAGGGTTCTTTTGGCCTTTAGGCTTAGAGACTAATAAAATTCCTTAATGAGATGAAAACCATCCTGCATTACAACTGCATATACTATGGCTAGCTGCCATTATATCCATGACGCAATGGCTGGTGCCTTCTGCTTAGCTATGGATGGCTGGCAGGTTGGTAGTCTGTGGTTGGTTGTTTTGAAGTGGGTGCTGCCTTCCCAGGGGGCTCCTTGTCATTCTGTTACAGAGAGGTAAGCTCCTGTTTTCGTGATATATCAATTTCATTTTCGTGTTATTATGTTTATCACTGCATTTTGGTGACTGGTGTACTTGCAACGAGCACAGACATAAGATTTAACGTCTGTTCAATAAAAGCTTCATGCTATGATCCTACTTTACAGCTTGAATACGTTTTACCGACAACTCAAACTACAAGTGATATTCCCTGTTTTTTATTATTTAAAACGACCCAATTAAAGCACTACTCAGATCCAGCTGGTCTAGGTGTGAGGCACAGGACTTATCAAAGTTGCCTCCCCTGCCTGGTAAAGCGTCATAAGAGTTGTCTTCCCTACCCATTAGGATGTAGTTTGGAATGATCTCCTGTTTAGGGTTGTCCACTCTTGTGCCATGGGATGGAGTTTGATTTATCTAGCAGGTATTTTGTTGACAACGTCATTCTGCCCCCATCCAATCAATCACCAAGCCTATAGTCTCCAACTGAGTCTGGTTGGTGTGGCTGAGAAGCAGGAAAGAGTTTGATGTCTCTTCCTTTGTCCCAGTGCTGGTGATTGATTCACCTCCCGCTTGACAGCAGGCAATGGGAAGTTGCCTCCCCTGTGCCAGGGAAGCAGTCAAGAGTGTTTTTTGTCCAAAATCAAAATCTCACCAGTATCTTACTGTTATAAATAGGAACCACCCACCTCTGTTCTGAATCCCTCTATATTCTGTGATGAAATTTAATTCTGTGCTCCTAGAAAGGCGACATATTATTTGCTAAGTCGAACCCAGCTTTGCTTTCAGCTATCTAAAACTTTGACTGAGTACTTTGGCTTCAACTTCACTAGACTCAGTTCTGCAGCCAGTTTGATTCTGCTGCCTCGAACATATTCTCTGTACCTATTTGACCAGTCGACTTCATTTTGAAGTTTAGACGAATATCCTAAAATGTGCATAAGCTGCAATATCTAACTGCAATCATGAAATTTTCCTTATGAAAAGTCAAGTTTTCATTCATCGAAGAGTAGAGTAGTTAGAGAGTAATGACAGCAGCTTTTTCCCTACAGCCACTGTACTGATCTTCGATTAGCTTCATAACAATGATAACATTTGGTAGTCGGATAAGAACAGGAGTGAAGTAGTTGTACAGCTTGAAATGGCAGGACTGGGACCAATGTCTAAGTGTAGATTTCGAGACAATGCCGAGTACTAGTATACGAGATCAAAGTAAGTACGAGTAACTTAATCAAGAACCTTGTCAAGGCTCGAGGCTTTGAGAACCCAGAGACGAGTACAAGGCCGAGGCCAAGATCGAGGCCAAAATGAGTGAAAGTAATTAGTTCAATGTTCTTGCTTTGCTTTACCACTTTATATTAGAATTTTCAAAACTTTAGGAGTTTTCTCCTCTTTCAAAAACTTTTCGGGAAGATTTGATACCATTTTGCGGCATTCTGAGCCATATTTGACAGATGACCATCCAATCATGATCCAGTACAATGATATCAACTTCAATGTTGCTGAAACAACGGTTTTCCTTGGAGATCTATGATTCTTTTAGCTTTTCAGGCAGCGAATTTATCACACTAGGTAATGAACTTGCTTTCTGTGAGCACCACAGGCCCACAAAACTGACAAATTTCATTTGTTCAGCAGTAATACACAAAAATGAATGATAGACAGTGGGTTTCAACGCAGTATATCGGGTTTTATCTTCAGATCACTGAAATCTGCAATATTTTGCATTTTGGGCAACAGTGATCAACTTGGATGCCGCAAATTTCTCTAGAAATGTTTAGTCAAAACGGTAAAAAGAAGACTAACAAATTGATGAGTGCCAAAATTGGCCAAAAAATAAGTTTTGGCCAACTAGTATTTTGTTGTGGACCATGAGTGATTGTAGAATAGCAGTAAAACAGTGAATATATCAGGTATTGCTACAAATGTCAATAAACGACGTCTAGCTTTCGAGTAAAACAATAGGGACACTGTAGAGTGAGGAAATCACTCGACTACAATTGACCAATCACTGAGCACGTGAAATTTATAGCGCAAAGAATAAATCACCATGGAGCCATACTTGACAGTACGCTTCAGCCGCAGATCTTTAGGAGCAAGTGTACACATAGCTTAAATGTGGGACTTCGTGTGTATAGGAACACTATGATACTCATTTATTCTATTGCAAATAGCACATATATAGTGGCAAGGTGAAAAGCTCACAGTAGTAGAGTGGTAGCTCAGAAAGCTATGAGTAAAGCTAATAGCTATGCAGTGCATTATTATGAGACACCACACAAACCTATGCTAAGTTTAGTCTACGCGACCGACAGTAGGCTCAGGGCAACACCCAACCATCTCACGGAGGTAGCGGCGGTATGACTTTGATCTCCATCCGTAGATGAATGTGTTGGACATAGTGTACAGTGTCTTGAAGATGTGGTACAATCGCATGACCATAAAGTTCCTAGTGCTGTAGCCAACAGCCAGTGCTACAATGTTGATGAGAAGAGCGACCATGAATAGAATGAAGATTGTGATGAAGTAGCTGGTGGCTCTCCTTGTCTGTCGATCCTGGGCAGCCGTCTCAGATCGATTCTGAATCTTCCTCAGCTCTTTGTAAACCTTCATCAGAGTTCCAGCTGAGAACAGGCTGGGAGTGAGGGCAAAAACAAGCAGAAATATAACTCGAAACCATGGCGTTTGGACGTACGGAGATTCAACCTTGACCTCCACGACAGCTTTGGCGACGATAACCATTAGTACTAAGATCCATGCAGCCCCAAATGCAATCGGTAGCTTACCAATGAATATTGATGTGTTGTAGGTGAGGGCTTGACACATGGCTTTGTACTTCTCTACACTGCCAATGGCAAATATGTAGTATCCTACGTAGTTGGCAACGTTTATTACGGAGTTAAGTACGATTCTGTGTTCTGGTGGGCCAAAGAAATTGATGAAACCAAAGTATGGCAGGCAGCTGTAGTACATAACCATACTTCCACTAACAACAATATCTGACAGCGTGAGGTTGATCAGCACCGCACGGTAGGGAACTCCTTTCAAGCTCTTGAGATTCATTAGGACGAACAAGTGGAAAATATTGATGACAAAAGCCAAGCCGTAGAGGGTGGATATGGTTGTCTGGAGGGATTCAACACACTCAAAGCTCTGTTCCTTTGGCGCTGGCGCTGCAGATGTGTTTGTTGAATTTTCCATGCTCTGAAATAAGTAGCAAACTGCTATTTAACGACTTATAATTGGATACAAGGATACTAGCTGTGTGCATACTGGTAATTAGTTTGTACACAAGAGGAAATATTTCAAGCGCATGTAAGATAGTGGATGATGGGAGGCTGACCAGTAATAAATTTAATGATGGTAATACTTTTCATTTTTGGCAGATGTAAATCTACATGTAAATGCTGATAAGTTAAATCTAAATATCGTTATTTTAGCAACCTATTGTGTGAGATGCTGATATTACCGAATTCAGTTTGCCGTTGACAGAAGGATATGTAATCGCAGTTAGCATTTACCTTCGCTTCAGAGACAAAGGAGAAGTACTTATGGAGTACATGGAAGTACTTATTAACAACCCTAACTAAACCTTAGTGGATTGGCAGTGAGGCTTCAGGAAAAGTGTGTATGGTCAGTCGACATCAGAAGAATATATGGAAATGCCCAAATAATATGGATAGGAAATAATAATGAAAATAATAATGATAATATTACCAACATGTAATCAATATACGAAAATAATCTGTAATACATGCGTTATCTACAGCAATACAGGATTGCATAACTATTAATTTTTATTGTTGACATAATCATTCAACGCACTGTCACTAACAAAAGTAATTAAACTGATTCAATCAATCATTATCTCTCAGGCTCCTACTACCTAAGCAAAGTGAATCCCAGATAAAAAATGCGAAGTAAATTCAGCTATTGTCATTCTCCCGTCGATATCTGTGGGTATGTGCTTGATTGGGTGCGCTCATTCCTGCCTATATGGACGCAAGCTCCCAAATGTGCCCTCCCGCACATCCCTACATGTGGAGCTCCCACATGCGCGTGCGTATACGGCATGCACAGCGTGTGTGCACATGTATCGCTCACTCCCACATGTGCGAGCGTGTACCGCATGCATAGATATCGACAGGAGAATGAATTATAATTCTCCATTATCCCTAGAGCAGTATCGGCCATCATCTATTGCTATCACATGCCATCACTACTGGGTGTGTGTGGAAGTAATATGACCTATAGTAGCAGGGACCGTAATAATAGCGCCATCTGGTGGACACCGTGATGTGGCCATGCATTCACATCTCAACAGAATCGAATGGCTATGAACCTGTATTGCCGTTTCTATTTGTATGGTTTACTCAGCTTTTCGGAGGAAAATCACCCCTTGTTACATTACTAATATCAGCTCTGTATAGCTATCATCTCGTTCACACCGCTCAAATAGCCACTGGTCATGCTTCAGCGGCAGGCCAATGCTTGCTCTGCTCCCAATATATGGGCTGCAATGCTTCTCAACTTACAGAGTTTTCCATCAGCTGGGCATTGGACAATCAGATTTAGATTACGCAACTCTGGACTATTGATTACAAAACAGTTAACCACACATTCCTGACAGGCCCATGGCACTCCATAAAACTGACAGCTGATAGCACTGGGCCAACGTGGAGTTTCATAACCCCTAAGATCATCAAACTATCAAAAAGTTTCATCGACCTGCATCCCTCGGTCCCATCAGGTTGACTCGCCTTTTGAGTCAGCAGGGCATCAACTGCAATGCCATTTGAAGCAGCACTGAGTTCTCAATTTTCTAATGGGATATTAGCTGCCGAGTAATAGATAAACTCGTCCCAAGCAGCTTGCGGTCTTAGTACACCATGAATACAAAGGTCAATAGGCGAGTATTGGCAATACTTGTTCAGAACCTCTCCTCATATGGTTAAAATTCAGTCACAGTAGTTTGAAACGCGAGTGCCAGTTTGCAACTGGCTGAAGATGGAACTAAATCTTATTCTCACCTGAGTGATAAGCAGCAGCCAAAGCTGTTTGTAGTCACCGTCGTCGCGTTCTGTTGAGGGCGACCAGCAGGGCTTTCAAATGGCTCCACTGGGTACGTGCTTCAGATATCTGCGTGATAAGAATAAACACAAATGGAATGAGTCAACCAGTTTTTTGCTTCTAGAAATTCATACGAACTCTATAGGTTGAAGCTATGTACTGTAGTTCACCCAGCTACAGCTGTTGACACATGAAGATTACGATAATCGCGCAGTATTTTTATTGGTCGCAGCCTGATTTGCCACAGCTCGACAATGCGCAGGGTCATATTTGTATGCTGATTTTCCATTTCCAATCTCCCTTCAGCCGTGGTGTGATTTCTTTGTAAGCTCCACCTAATCATTCATGCGCGAAGCTTATAGCAAGCGAGACCAAGCACTCATCAGACATGCGAACAGATGCGTGTGGCATGCATAGCCATATCATCTGCACTCTCTTGTGTTGATCTATATATATCTATACACGTATATCAATCAAATATTGCTATTATTCAGTACCGGAATTAGCTTCTCTCGAATGGCATAAATACTACTGACATCGCGCAAAGTCTTGTGTAACAACGTAAATTCCATCAAGAGGATAGGTGAAGAAGACAACTCCAGCATAAATATGTCATGTTAGATTGGCGAGTGACTGTGACAGAGTGAAAGTAATTCACAACTATAACTGCACCACAGTGACCTTTTAACCCTTATGTTTTAGACTGTTTCCGTGGTTTATACTCCTGGTCGAATACCAGTTCTATGAATACATAGACTACCAGTTTGCCAGAACCACATGTCACAAAGAATTTTTTTTGCCAAATCAATCCCAATTTTAACGTACGCTCCTATTATTGACTACTGCGCAGTTGGGTTTACGCATTAGTCCGCATTGTTTTATTGATGCGAATGCAGCCCCAGAGATGAAGAGGAACCCGCTGCTCTGCGTTAGCATTTAAAAATGACTTAATTTGCCACTGTTTGACCTAATTTATCACAATTAAGAAACTCAGATGATATGATAGAGCTGATGAATATGTAAGAACTATGAAAGCAGGGTTGATGAGACAGAGCTTTTTGTGGAATATTTAAATCATTACCTCCACTTACGGGCTTGTTATACCTCCTATCGACATGCACACCGGTGTCATACTGATGGAAGTGAAAGAAGTGTCTACTTAAAGTACTTCAAAGAAATGCTTTCGTGTACTGTAGTACGTGACTTGAAGAAGAGAACAAGGTGCTGATCACCAGCCTTTTTCTTCTTACAATTGCTTTGCCTTCGAGCTAATCTGTACATCTCAGGTAAGGGATACCTATCTGGGGTGGACTGAAGTAAATGTGACTGAGTCAGGAGCGGCTTCAAGTATCTACCGTAAAAATTTCCAGTAGTTATGTGCAAGAACTGTGCATTTGTTCAGGCACATAGTTATGTTATCATTGTTTGTTGCATGCTCTACTCCTCCCATGAAGCTAGAACTACAGTGTACCTGATCCTCGATTGCGGCAATATGCGGATACGCGCTGTCAGTTTGCATCGGCCAGATGAAGCTGCCAGGTGTCATACCAGTGTCACGAACAGTTCCACAAAAATCGACTGCTGGTAATATATAGAGAGATTCCATGCACAAATACAATAGCAAGTCACCTAGAGATACTGCTAGAACAATCCCAGACCAAAAGATCTGTAGTTAGGGATCGTAATGTGATGCCACCTCAGGTTTCACTAAATTACTGAAGATACTCATCATTAGTTGTCTATGAATGAAACTGTTCAATAGAAGAAGTCTAATTGCTGTTCAAGTTGATCGAGGAATGCAGCAGGATTTCAGATGACCACGCAAGCCCCATGGTTCACGTCGCAGAAGTGGCCATGGGGCAATCGAAGTTGCTGTCGTATGGCACGTCTGCAAGAGAATGTAGTAAATTGTTTAAGCTATTTTTCGAGGTAAACAAAAACGATGACAACCGTTAAACTTAGGGAGTTGTTCACTTGCTTCCATTGCAGTGACCAACAGCAACATCACATCCCTATTTTGGTGGACAATCCAGATCGGTCCGATAACCTTGACCTGAAAGAAAACAAATCGTCTAGTACTCACTGAACATACTATTCATGATCATCCAAATATGCTTCAAAGAAGTTATGGGAATTTTCAGAGTTGTTGGTGTCACAGAGTCGAAAGGACAAGTAAGGAACAGGCAAACTAGGAATTGATACACTCATGATGCACAAGACAAACGTATCTGTGAACGCGTGTACCCTAGCATGTAAATATCATGTTGCAGGAAAGAAGAGAGAAGAAAGAACCAAGTGAAATATGTCGATGTTAGGCAAAAATGGAAGCATGGGGTACTCTGTGCTAAATATTTTGGATCGGTTTTGGGGTAACAAAGTGACAACAATACACTAAGTTTTCTGCAGTGCTTTTACCACATCACCCAAGCTTACGGGAGTAGAGCAACTAATAGCTGCTTGATAAGTACTGAACGGCCTTTGTGTTTGAATCCGTCATGCCCAGGATCTCGGTCCCTGGAGGCAATAATTTGTCATCACTTCATCTACACTCCAGAGATAGGCATACAAAGCTATACAGTATTGGAGTGCCATGATTAAATGCTCCTGGCATGGCAATCACATGTGTTGTAGCCACGACAAGAAATTAGATAGTTAACCAATTTCTCAATCGGAGCAGTGAATACAACTTTCCTCCGGTGGAACTTCCAGTGGACTTACAAATTTGAGATCCTCACAGGGAACAGAGAGAAAACCTTGTTCCCTCTCATAAAAGACAGAGCTGGGATGGATGTCTGCTTACAACCAGCAATCCCCAAAGATGTGGACATTTGATGCTAAAGAGTGTTTTACCGCAAAACGGAGATAAGATAGAATCAAGCCAATTTCATCGATAATAGTAGGTTCGTAAGATGTACAGTAGAATGTACACGGCACGCTGTATGCAGAGATATCGTACGGCAGCTTCATCACATATACCCATAACTGACAGTGAGACATGATTAGTTGTGAGATCTATTGTCTGTTGAGATAGTACATCTTACCTGCAATCGAAGCGACGATTTGAACCAGAATGACGAGACCAATTTTCAACGACATGTTTCTTCAGTATCATTAAGTTTCACTTCAGTTGTGGCTGTAAGCTGATTGATGTCCTACTTGCCATGATGACTTGTATTCAGGAGTGGATGCAGTTAACCCTGTCTGGGGAACCAGAATTTTATCCGTGCTCGTAGATGAACATCATCTAAATGTCCAACCAACCTTTTGTGCAGATGTGTCCTGAAGACTGAGAAATTAGGCTGATGCGAAAATCTAGGAGAAGTACTACGTCTGATCAAGCGCATTCCAGAGGAAACTGTTGCACTTTGAAGCCCTGGCTACGGCTACTGGAAAATCAGACTCGTTCATCAACTAGTGAATCATAGCATTACTACAGACAAGTAAACTGCTAGTGCCAATCACATGAAACCATGCTGCAATCCAGAGGAATATGCAACAGCGTCGTGCTTGACATAAAGTAAACACCTGTTGTTTTTCTGAGGCATGGTATAGGCTGGGCCACACTAGCCGTATTTTCCTCTGTTAGTCGACGATGAAAGCTTGCTGTGAACGACGGTAGTGCTCACACTAGGCGCTACTAGCAGCCATAATTTATAAACAAACTGGCTGTAAAAATCTGGAAAGACGATCACCGATTTTCTCAGAATGCTTTCTGATGGCAATGCAGTCCCATATGGAAGCTAGTGACAATTTTGAAGTTTCCGCAAACTCAGTAGCCAATCAAGAAGCAGTATACCAAAAAATGACGCGCAAAATTTTGACATAATGAAAGCCAAATATGGCAGAAAACATTTTTGGCTGCAAAAAATTGAAAGGAATGTCTGCTGTCCATGACTGAGATATGAAATACAGCTTGTGTTGCCCAACCTTAACACCAGAAGTACTATTGCAATGTACATAGTTTCTGAGATGTTGAAAACAAAACTGTGCAGAAGTCTTTTGACACCCACCACACAGTTGAAGAGCGATATGTTTTCATTCCACCACACAGCTCTGCTGAATTTGAGGGCTGAGTAGCGAAGTCGTAGCCACTTTTGACGTGTATGTATTCTATAGATCCGGCAAGGCACAATGTCATCAACAGTTACTTCTGCTCCAGCCCTCATATTGATATACATCATTACATATTGTCATAGTTATATCACTCAATGCGCCTGAACCTGTGTGTGATAGAAATTGCCCGAAGTTAGATGGTTTATCTATTATCAACATGAGGCAGTGGATAGAGATCTCTTCAGCTCAAACTGCTTGTTGAGCTCCTAAATTTGAGACCCTCACAAGTATCAGACAGAATATGGAAGTATCACCCACATCAGTAAGATCATATGATGTCCCAGGGTTTTTACGCGACAGCAGCAGCGACACAGGCTGTAGCACAACGGCATGGTCAGGCACGTCAGAGCAGGACTAGGTATGGTCTATGGGAAACGTGGTAAGTTTGTTTCCTTATATGAGAGCATTATTATATAATTGGGCGAGGTAGTTGAAAGGGCCTTTTCTTGAAATGTCACCTGCCAAATCACCTTCCTGGTTGTCTGTTGCCTGTCGTCCATCTGCAAAAATCAAAACCTATAAAGCACTCCTCAGCATTGCATTGCTAGATCCTTCTAACCACCTCCTTAACTCCTCGTGCCTCCTTTTCTCTGACACACTTCATCTGAATTAGGTTTTTCACAGGCTCCCATCAACCTCCCTTACTTCCCGTATCTCATCTTGCCTCTCACCTTCTTTTCCTCATAGGCAGCAGAGCAATATGGGATCCAGGCTCACAGCTATCAACGAGATCCAGACTGGCAGGAAGTGCTACCCCCATTATAGAAACTCATCCCTCGATGAACGTCTCAACTACTGAGATGGTCTCAGATTTTAATGCCAAGCATACAACATCAGCAAACTGTGAAAGTATAGCCAGATGGTCTCTGCTCTGTATTTCGGTCATATCATGTTCCTCCTGAGAGCGCATTCCCATTCGAAGTTAGCACAAAAGCGGTGTAAGATTTTCACTGAGTATGTTTGCCATGATTATGATTTGGCTGATGATCAACTGAATAGACTAAAGCGATCGGTAACAGCCAATATTGATAGTACGAAAGTGTACATGAGCTGCAGTTTATGTTCGAATCCATTCTTCTTCTTGCTGAGCTCAATCTGCATCAGATCCGCAGTACAAAGTTTGTATGTGTTTCTAGTGCCTAATTTGTTTCTAATATATGTCAAAACAGTGTGAATATTCTGAGTTTGGCCAAGGTTTCCGGATGATTCCTTCAAGAAGCCCCTTTTGGGACTACAGCCAGCATTCATTGAAAACTCTTGACAATATTCCCATTATCGTCTCCCTTACAGGACTCCCGGATGAACTCTTTGGAACTTTCAAAAAGACTTCTAATGGAATCAAGAATTGTTTACCATGAAAACTACCGAACGACTGGCTAAACCAACAATTTCTCAATATCAACCACCTTAAATGGCTCAAGTTTTCAGAATGGATCGACTCCATTAAGACGACATCATAATCTCACCTGTTTGTATGGTTTCAATCTGAGGGCGTATTGCATTGAACAACAATCCTTCTCAATTCCATCCAGCTTAGTTACGAGGCTACAACTCCTACTCGAATCCTAATGTTCAGCTTGTCGTCGTCGACATATATTCTCATATTCTGAAGTCAGTTCTGCTACAGTAAGTATGAGGCAATGTCAAGATTTAGTAGACTCTTACCATGCCTACAGATATTCACCACAGCTATGAAGTTGCTAGTGTCTCATGATCCTCAGATTCGCGCAAGTTATCATATGAAGTAGCTGAACAGTCATTCTGGAGTCAGCAATTATTTATGCTATAGTTCATACATTGACACATCTTTCAATGAACCATAACATTAGAATAAACTTCGTACTTGTCTCAACCTTTCCAGGATTCATGCGTCATACGGCTTCAAAATACTACAAGCATAAATGATGTTTGAGTAGGACTCAATACTCGTTGTTGACAGCTTGGTATGCGCCAGTCTACCTGGGTTAGGGAGAGAGGCTGAGCTGACAGGTACAAAATACTTTCACTGCATTCACCGCAAGCACACTACCAGCATATTCATGTAATATTGTACTTAAATACAGTCTCAGTTCCTCTGTTCAACGTGTGGCATCGTTCCCTCATTGGCATCCTGATCTGAGGCAAAGCCCTCCAGTATAAAAAGAGATGCGGACAACCGCCGTCATCAAACTCGCTGTGTCAATTTAGTCACAATCATCATGAAGGTAATCGCTGCTGCTCTTGCTCTCTACTGCCTCGTGGCTGGCACCCACGGTAAGTTTAAGGCTCATCGTACGAGGCTGGTCTCCTAGTCCAGAGCTGACACAATTAACTCTAGGGGGAATTTCATCTTTCATCTATTATATGCACTAAGTAGAGAGATTTTCTTTCTTCTAGATAAGCTTTAATTCAAGGTTCTAGTTCCATTAGTCACTGGGGTGTAAGGAGTGTTGTGTAGGTATGTCCACAGTGAACTTAGTGCTGGATAATGGTTACGTAAAATAGATGTTTTAAGTTCAGTTCGCATTTTCGGCTATATTAACCCGACTTTGAATTCATTATGTGAGCATAAGACACTCTTTCTCCCGATACCTTTGTTACTGCAATTAGCCATTGTTTCCTTTCTCTTCTCCCTTCAAGGGTAAGAATGGAACTCACTCACAAGATTGCACTCATGAACTGTCAACTCTCTGTTTGCAGGTATTAACTGCGGGACCGATTTTGATTGTCCTCTCGGCACTTACTGTCACATGATGGACGGTGGATGCAGATATGTCTAAAGATTAATATGGATTTGGGAAATGGTTTATGTTCCTTGCAATGATTTTGCAACCTAAAACGAATAAAACTAATCATGCGTCAACATACCACGTGCTATGATATTGCTCAGCAGGATACTTACACCGATTATGTGCAACAAGAAATTTGGCATTCACTCCTTTTTTATCCTTACCGCCAGTACCGATCATACTTCCACTGCACCGCGAGTGGGCACTGATCCAACTTGACTTATACCCTGGATTGCTTAGTTACTTCCCCAAGCTGACATTGTGAGAAGCTTAGTCACCCATCCGATGCACAGCTTGGGTTGAACTGAACTAGTCAACCCTCGGCACATTCTCTAAACACAAAGGAAGGAAAGTAAAACCCTAGAAACAGGCTTGAAAATTGCAAAAAAGTATGCTTAACTCTGATATACTACACTAAAGCCTAGCTTACACATAGCATTGGAGCGTTGTGGGCAGCATACGATGGCTTGCAGCCATTCGCTGATCGGCTGATAGTCTCAGCGTATGCCGATTGTGCAAATCCAACATGGCCACATTTCTGCAACGTGTTCTGTGACCACGTACAGTACAATGTGAGGTAATGTTGTGGCTTGTTACGGTTGCGTATTCTCATAATGACTATGTTTGCCACCAAGAGTCCAACTATTTAGAACCTGAGCCAGTAACCGAGCTGAAACTATTGAGTCTAAACACAGCAGTTGGATTTTTCACCTCTCTTACTTAAAATGAGTTGGAGATAACAGATTTATCTGATGGTATCTGAGCACAACCCTCCTTCATCTATTCAGGATTAATAACTGCTACTGAAACTACCTGATGTCAACATAGCTTGTTGGCTGACACTCTCCTCAAGTTAAGGACGATAGTGAATTAGTATAGATGATTCTACCTGAATCTTTGAAAAATCCTAATGAGCAGTCAGAGCAAGCTTAGGGTAGCTGCCTGCAGGGCAGCCACGGAGCACCTTAGTTACACTCAGGTGCAATGCAAAGCGCCAAGGGTAAGTGGGGCATGGGTGCCCCTTACGGCAGGGGAGTCCAAGGGAGCCTGCTCCAGGGAATTTTGGCGTTGATAGCGCTCTGAGAGCACTTTTCAGACAATATGGGCAAAGTTTTGAGGCCGTTTTCGAGGCATAAGTATCTCTAATTTGTAACAAAATTGACAAACTTACAATTTCTCCTACATTTTCTCATTCTTTTAGTGGGCATTGTTGTACAAATTTTTGGCCTTTTAAAATTTGTCCAGTAGCAATTCTCCATCATCAATGGAAAAGATAGGTGAAACTTTCTTGGCTCCTAAATATCTGAAGGAGAACGGGTGAGCTGGAAGGAGAGAGGCAGAGAGGAGAGCAAGGAGTGAGGGTGGGAGAGGGAGGAAGAGAGGGAGTGATGGAAGGACAAAGGGAGCAGTAGAGGGAGGGAGGGAAGGAGAGGGGGAGAGAGAATGAATTAGGTAGGTAGGGAGAAGAGAGGGAGAGAAAATGAGAGATGAGGATGGGAGTCTGATAAGGAGGGAGCAATCAAGTTGGTAGTCCGAAACGTACACAACCTATGATAGTGCAATGAGCAATTATCATCTGCTGCTGTAGCTACCATAGGGTTGACCTTGAAATTCAACTAGTGAATAATAAAGCTGGAGTTGGAATTGGAAGCATCAGGAAGGACAGAAGCTTCTCCCATTATCATTTCCAAAAATCTGAACATCTGAGGGAAAATCTGAACAGACCTTGAAATATTTAAACACTAGTTAAATCGGGGCCGAACATCCGAAAGAGTGCAAAAATCTGAACGGTTAGACTAAGCTCTCAACAGTCAAGACGCCTGCGAACGCAACACTAGTTAGGTGAAGCCTCCTGTTAAAGTGATAACTCTGTAGTGTACTGAGTCATGTGACATGGCCTCATAGTGCTATTGAGTTGGTGCTACGCTATAAGAGATTGGTATGCACCCTTTCACACTTTCGCTTATCATGCTGGTCCTTCCTCTGCACCTCAAATAGGCAATACTCCTATCAAACCTGAGGAATGACGCACTTCTCTTCTCTGTACGGAGAACATAATGAACCTAATGACATCTGTGGCTCACAGCAGAAATTGGTTACATTGTGAAAGCATGAGGGGAGTAAGCTATTTAGCGTGACTGACAAGTACAATGTGAGGCTCACAGAAAATTCACGCTATAGAGTATCACATCATTCTAACATGCTGGTTTGACTGCTTCTTATCTCCACTGTTATGTTGGGGGCTTGGTTGACTGATTGTCAGATGCTTTTAGCTTTAGACGGTTTAATTAGCTGTATTTAAACAGTTTCCCAGATCAAGACTGAGATATGTGTGTGTAGCTTTTAACCTGACCTATAAATAAGCAAGAGCAGTGAACCGGCTCACGGTTTGGCCAGAGGCTCCGATAAAGTATAACCAACAGGCCTTGATTACCCTTGACAAAATTCCGGCAGAGACTCTCAGATCTCTGAAACTTCTTCTGGACTTCTCTGGAGCCTCTGAATGAACCAAGAATATATTTACTATAAAAAATATCAAGCCTTTGACACAACAAATGGTATATCCATGTTAGACATGCGTGCTCAAGTTGTCAGAAAGTCCGTACTGATTAGCAGATTACTCTCATATGATTGGATACATTTGATACACACCATTTGCTGTCAATTTCATTCCTCAGATCCAGTTTCAAAGCAGTAGCACACATTAGCGCCCTAAGTCATTCCTGTTTTAATTGATGTGTTCTTTCATGTCTGAAGGTTATCAACTCGTTATTAATGGCAAACGACGTATGCAGAGATATCATGACTTGGAAGTAAATTACCATATCAATTGATAATCACCATGGCAATGGAAATGGTAGTGCCATAGGATCCCTAAGCCTAGGTAATGAGAAATAGAATCAATCAATCATCCCGGAGTTAGCAGGTCCTTACGCAATACTTCACGTATACACACATCGCTCTATGAATCACAATATTAGAATGAAATTCGGTATTTTGTTATTCTGCTGCTGATTTTTGCGCCCACTCCTCCACACTCCGGCACGTCCTGATGCAGGAATAGCGACGGCAGAATGACAATAGCCTGAAATTCATGTATCTTAACCTATTGATGCCTTAATGTGTCACGTATACATGTTGGTTAGAAATACTGCAAGCATTAATGATGTCAGAGTATAACTCAATGCTATTAGTTGACGGCAAGGCATTCGCTCCGCCACCTGGATTAGGGAGAGAAGCTGAGCCGACCTGTACAAAACGGTTTTATGTCATCAACATTAGAACCGCAACCAGCATATGATTGCACTTAAATAGAGTTTCAGTTTCTCTGCTCACCTCATGGCTTTAACGGAATGCGGATCCAAGGCTAAGTTCATCGGTATAAGAGGAGATGCGGGTAAGAATCATCCCATTCACTATGTGGATCAGAGGCTAGGCTCATAGGTATAAAGGTTGGACCGTAGGCTAAACTAACGGGTATAAAAATTGATGCCGACAATCATCATCGTCACATTTACTGAGTAAATCCACTCACAATCATCATGAAGGTCATCGCCGCCGCTCTCGCTCTTTGCTGCCTCGTGGCCGGCACAAACTGTAAGTTTAAATCTCATTATATGACTCTAATTTCTCAGATTTTGCAAAATACCTCACTTATCGTCGCTGGGCATCGTGTTAATTGTTTGTTCCATACATAAGATCCAAACATTAGATTCATAACTTCTAACCTATCTCCTTACAGCTCTGGCTTGCGGGACCGATTTCGATTGTCCCCCTGGCACATTCTGCGACATGGAAGTTGATGAATGCAGAATTATCGAAATATAAATTTATACATGAGAAATGGTTTGTGTTTATTATCACACTGACATGGTATCTTGTATTAAACTAAGTTGATGATCAATGAATGCGATATGTTGCGCGAGATGGCTAAACAGTAGCCTGAGGGGTGGAGTAGGTGGAGCTGTGTAACAATTGAATTGGCATCTACTCCACCATTATACCTTCATCAATGCTGATCTTACTTCCTTTGCACCGTGAGTGGGCAACGATCCAATCTCATTGAGACCCTGGATAGCCTAGTGCTTCCCTGAATCATGCTGACAGAGTGAATAAATTGATTCAGTCTGTGATAAACTCAAGTCGAACTGAAGTGATATATTTGCGATGTGAGTTTTAAGCACTGATGAAGTGACGCACAACACAGGAAATATGCATAGAATGTGTCAACAGAGCATCTTTTAATATCGACGTCTGTTCTAAAGCTGGTAAAACGGCAGTAACTGTAGAATAGCCCACGTCCTATCATGGATTGTGGTTTAATAACTGTGTGTTACTAGATGTCATAGGGGTGATGTGCAATCTTGTATGAAGTGTAAGAGAATGATCTCGGCCACTATAGACCATGGCTCAAGGCTGCCATCTTAGATTTGAATAACTGCCTCATAGTAACAAAAAAGAAACCACCTCCAAAAAACCAATATTTTATCCTATATGGGTTTCGCCTCCTTATATGGAAGCACTTCCAGAATGAGAAAAGCCACTTCCGTTGAAAGGATCCTTCTTATGGGGAAGAACCACCTCCTATACAACAAGCATGAAATGCGCAGAAGCCTTTACATCCAGGCCTGCAAGTGACACAGTTGCATCAAAGCCAATCTATTTGGTTCTCCAAACATATTCTATTGGCTGGTTGACCAAAGGAACAATCTCTGAAACAGCGTAGGCTCACTAAAACTATTGACGGCTAGCTCAGCAAGCTCAGGGCGAAATCACAGAGCTCTATCAACATTGTAATTTTGTCATGATTTACCGCAATACTGAAAAACAGGCAAAGCCTGCACCCCAAGACAAAGGAGTTGTGAGAGGTTGTGGCTTCGAATCCCACAGTAGTACTTCTGCTGGGCCCTTGTACCACAGGTGTCGTCTGACCTGCCTAGAAGATGAGAGCAACCTGCCACAGCATAAGATTACCAAACTTTTACAGCGCGGTAACTTCTCAGTGCCCATCAGACAACCTTGCGCTTCTAACTGCATGACTTTAAACCGTTGTGGTTTCTTCATTGATTTTCCAACGTGTCATCAAAGTTTTATGAGCTTTGTGCAACAATGACGGGCAGCAAAATTGTTGTACGATGTCAGCAAACTATTGGGAATTTCACTTTTACGATGCCTAGCATATTGGCTCACCAACATTTTCCCAGCCTGTTTGTATAAACACTGAAGGAGTATTGTTCACAACACTTACCGCAGCACATCCCGCCAGCTGATCATGGGTAGCACGTAGTTGTCCCACTTTGGCAGAGTTCCAGTGTTAGTGCATAGTGGCTAATTCCGTCATATCATAGTGATCAGCTGAACAATGCTAGCATACTATGATACCACCTCTGTAGAAGAACAGGTAGGCCATCATTTCAAGAGAGTTATACTTTGTAATAGGAATCAGTTAACATACCACTTGCAGAGAGGTTGACAGCTGCAAGAATAATGTCACTATGACGCTGTCGCTACGCAATATTACGTACAGATCCTAAGTAAACTAGTGTCCAGTGCGCATGGAAATGTCAGATAAATCCTTGCGAGCGAACTGCGCTTGAGTGAAAAGTGCGGTAGTAGCATTTTTACGCTTTTCTTACCATATAGTAGCCTCCCCATGTCATGAATTCTTATTGCTGGCAACTATTCCCTAGCGATTTCATACCGAGCATATTCCCTCTTACTCCCTAGGCGTGTATCATGTGTAGTGGTGGATATAACTTGAAGTTTGCTGGAAATGTTAGGATTCCACTTAAAGCCGCGAGAACACAATAAAAATGACTGGAGAAGTAGCTATATTTGTTGGTCAAGGGAAAACAACTCCGGCACTTTGTTTACAGATGTTACCTGCTCAGTTACAAAGTAAGTAAGCAAGTAAGCTTTGCTTGACTTCAAGCATCCCAAACAGTTCGAGAGCAGTTGAGAGGGTCGACGGTTGAGAGGGTCGACGGTTGAGAGGGGCGGTGGTTGAGAGGGTCGGCGATTGAGAGGGTCGGCGGTTGAGAGGGTCGGCGGTAGAGAGGGTCGGCGGTAGGGGTTTGCTAGTCACTGGGACACTGCATGATTACAATTGATTTCAATTCAGACAATTTGTTAACGGGTCGGCAGAACAGGCAACAGTGGTAGAAATATTTAACGGCTTTCGAAAATAAGTGCGATAGAGATAATCAATGTTAGCATTTTTGGATGGAGCCACCTCAAAAATGGAGCGGAAGGATGACCCCACCGAAAAAGATTAGCAACTATGAAATCATGAACAAGCCCATGATCATCGTTGGGTTCCTATAATTAATTATGTAGCAACTCACTCGTCATTTCGGTACAAATCGCAATATTTGCTAAATATCCTTTGTGCTAGTTTTTGCATTTTTACACGATTTTGGAGGTAAAAACAGCTAGATCAATGGACGCTTGGAAAGAAAGGATACATCTATAATAAACGTCCGCATCGGCCTGTTAATGATGATAGTAATACATCCTCCTTGATATAATCCCAGTGATATACGCTTCAATGCAATCTTTTGATCAGAGTGTATATGTGATGATTCACAAAGCCTGACAGGTGGCTGACAGGTTACCGACCTCGCTACAATCAAATCAGTGTCATAGCTTTGCTTCCATGCCGACTATGATGCCACTCTCCCTGATACAAGAGTACTTCGAACTGAAAGTGAGCAGTATCTATCCTATATTTAAATTTCACACATGCAATCAGATTTACTCTAAACCAAGGCTAAAGCATCTCTTTGAGTTGTCTTCTCGTCTTATGATGTTCAAGTGAGAAAATCTAATACTGCCTCTGGTCAGTCATCAGGCAACGACCATACCACTCATCTTGCTTGAACATCATAAAAAGACAAGAAGACGACTCCAACGTATCATCAACAAAGGTGTTTAGCCTTACTTCAGAGTGAACATCATTGGCTGTATGTAATCTACGTATATGATTTACTATGGAGATCTGCTGTTGTTTCCTATCGCCCGGCTCTTGTCTTTAACAGGTGAGTCAACTCCTCTGAAGTAGTTGAAAATTATCCTCTCAAACTATGTATCCTGTGTTTCAACCATTTTGAGCTTACGCGATTGAGATCAAACTGATCTTAATTCCTGTATTTCTGTAGTAATAACTAATGTTTCCTTCTTATAGATATAAAACTACCGAAAGGCAATTCATAGTAAGAGAGCAAAAGAAATTCACCTCAGCAAAGCTAGAATTCTCTGATGATATACAGAGACATTGTCTTTGTTTGTGTTTTCATGATTTTTGTAAGACCATTCCTCAAACCAGTTGCTACTAGTTACTAGATACTAGCTAATGACCTTAGACGAATCAATTACTCCAGATCTTCTTTGAGACTATGTGCAAGGATTGTTATACAAAAATATGAAGCAACTGGTAGATGCTCATCCTGTGTAATGATATAATACGAAGTCAGTCTGAAGACTGCCATAATTTTCCTGGCATGGCTTATGTCTGTATATCGATCATTGGGGCAATTCCTGCGTCGTTGTTATCAATATTTTGCATCATACTTATATCAAATAAAGATCAGCATAGGATGTTGCATTCTGCTTTAAGAGCAGGGCTAAGAACACTAATTGCAGCCATACAAATTCAATGACATACAATCCTTATCCAGTGCACCCCCGAAGGAGAGGGG
>ERZ1740065.366-NODE-366-length-23757-cov-5.148933_pt1 | contig 23757 bp, 18 predicted proteins | sample MGYA00581738_ERZ1740065 | MGnify/ENA primary metagenome ERZ1740065 (study PRJEB43018, sample SAMN04849749) | marine metagenome | isolation source: floating plastic debris | place: Pacific Ocean | collected 2008-09-01 | study: EMG produced TPA metagenomics assembly...
GGATATGAATGCTGGACGGCAACCTTTCGAAGTTCGTGTGCTGCGAGCCCGGCGCGAAGGAGAAGTGTCCGCAAATGAGCTGAGTTTCCCGATCTTCGTCATCACCGCCATAGACCAGCACCCCGTTGCCATCATATCCGGAAGCGTCGAGCACATCGTCGAGAGGCAACGCATGATCCGGTGCCGTATGGCGGCAGAACAAGGCATGGCCAACACCATGCGGGATGATGGCCAGATCACCTTGAGCCATCGTGATGGTTTCGCCGGTTTCGCTCAGGCGGATCTGACAATCGCCCCGGTGAACAAAATGGAACCGGGCCACATTCTCGAAGGCGGGCACCTTGACACCCCAAGGCTCCGTAAAACTGGTTCGAAAGTACAATGTACCCCTGACGGAGAGGCGGGTGAGAATGTCGCTCAGGATGTCCAGCATGGTTGGAGCATACTGATTGATTGCGCATCGTCCAGTCAGCTGAACGATCAGCACATAATCGTGAATTTTTCCGCCATTTCGTTCTCGTTTACTCACGCATGCTACGAGGGGAGCGATCAACGGTCCTTTCCCGCAAGTCCGCTGCCGAAGCAACACTCGCCGAGGATGTACCAGTTTGGGATTCCACCTCGGCGATAGCGCAAGGGAGCACCTAGGCCTCATGAGTACACAAGAACTTCCGCCCCTCACGTCACCGCTGACACGATTTACGGGAACAATAGCCTATCCCGTTCGTTTCTGTTCGAGAGCGATGACCGCGCCCTGGTGTGCCGTCCATGAAATGCTCAAACACAACGAGGGAAATTCAATGAACCGCATCATTTATATCATTGGTCTTATTGTCGTCATCCTGGCCATCCTTTCGTTCTTCGGCCTGCGATGATCGGGCGGGTCCGAACGGCTTTTTCGACGATCGTCTTCTTTTCCGCGGCCGCGCTCCTTGCGGCATCTCCGGCCCTTGCGGAGAAGGTTGGAAATGTCGATGTCGACTGGCTTGGCAACGATGTGGTGATCGAGGCCTTTGCCGATCCCGAAGTCGAGGGCGTCACCTGCCATGTCGCCTATTTCGAGCGGGGCATAATCGACAGGCTTCAGAACGGGAATTGGTTCGAGGATCCGTCCAATTCTTCCATTGCCTGTCGCCAGACAGGACCGATTGTGCTTGGCGACATTGACCGGTCGGACGAAGGTGAGAGTGTCTTTTCGGAGCGGCGCTCGATCATCTGGAAGTCTTTGAGTGTGAAGCGCATTTTCGACACAACCAATCAGACCCTGATTTACGTTGCACACGCCCGGGAAGTTCAAAACGGATCGGCCAAGATGTCGATCTCGACCGTGCCCCTGTTCCAGAACTGATGCGCCGCGGAAGATCTGGGAGCGCCGGGGACCGAAACAGACAGAACGGTCCGGATGTGTCGGAAATGGAGACATCTTCAACGATCACCTGTGGAACCCGGACAGAGTAAGTAATGCGCGAAGATATCAAGGCTCTCAGACGCAGCGTCGCCACCCTGACAACCATCGCGGTTTTCGTCATCGCCTATTTTGCGCGCGATCTGATCCTGCCGGTCATGCTGGGCTTCCTGATCGCGCTGACACTCAGCCCGATCAATCGTTTCCTGCAGCGCAAGGGGCTGCCGGCCGCAGCGTCGGCCGCGCTGCTGATCCTGCTTGCCACGGCCTCCATCGGGTCCGTCATATTCTTTGCTGGCGACACAGTACGATCCTGGACGGAAGACGCTCCCAGCATTGCAAGGGAGCTCAAGCAGAAGCTGAGCGGCGTCACGGAGGCCATCGACGCCGTCAAGGACGCGTCTTCGCAGGTGGAGGAAATGACAGCCGCACCGGTCGATGGCCCGCAGGAGGTTGTGGTCCAGCAGCCCGGGCTGCTCAATTCCGCAGTAACGGTTGTCGCCAGCAGTGCCACTTCCATTGGCGTTGCACTGATCCTCGCCCTGTTCCTGCTCGCCTCCGGCGATCTCTTTTACATCAAGCTGGTGCAGGCTTTCCCAAGATTGAGCGAAAAAAAGCGCGCATTGACTACGGTCTACGACATCGAGCGACGGGTGTCCGGCTACCTGCTGACGATCACTGTCATAAACGCAGGTCTGGGGCTTGCTGTTGCCACCGCGCTGTGGCTGGTCGGCCTTGAATATGCCTACATCTGGGGGATCGCGGCCTTCCTGCTCAACTATCTGCCGATCCTGGGCGGTGTGATCGGAACACTTCTTGTGGCCGCTCACGCCATTATCTACTTCGACAGCCTGTCTTATGCTTTTCTTGCACCAATCGCCTATCAGGCCCTGACGACCATCGAAGCGCAGTTTGTCACACCCTACCTCGTGGGGAAAAGACTGGAGCTGAACATAGTTGCCGTTTTTCTGACCGTCGTGCTCTGGGCCTGGCTTTGGGGGGTCGCAGGTGCCCTGGTTGCGGTCCCTTTCCTGCTGGTATTCAAGGTGATCTGTGACAAAATCGAAAGCCTGAACGTTGTCGGAAGCTTTCTGGGCGCAGCGCAAGAACCGGCACGACAGCAACCGTAGCGGAGAGACCAACGCCTGCCGTGGAAGGGTCGCTGCCATTTTCATCTGCGCCCAAAAGCCAACTCGGGATGAGGGAGAAGGACCATAAGAAAGCGCGCACTGCTTCTCAAACTGGCACAGGATATCCGGGCGAGTTACTGGTTCATCCCGGCGGCGCTTGTGCTTGTGGCCTTGTCCTTGGCCCATGGCACGGAATGGATTGACCGCCACACCGAGCTCCTGCCGTTTCAGTTGCCCGAAGCCTTCGTGAATACGCAGGTGGACGGGGCACGCAGCACGCTGTCCACCATCGCAACGGCGGTGATCGGTGTGACAGGCGTAATGTTTTCCATGACCATCGTTGCCGTATCCTTTGCGGCCGGCAATTACGGTCCGCGACTGATCGGCAACTTCATGCGGGATCGCGGTAACCAGATCAGCCTCGGCACGCTGATCGCCACCTTTGCCTATGCCCTCTCGATCCTGCGCGCAGTTCAGGATCCGTCCGAAGCCGCGGGCGTTGAGGCGTTTGTGCCGCAGTATTCGATGCTGGTTGCGATGCTTGGCGCCATCGTTGCGGTCTTCACGATGATCTATTTCGTGCACCACGTGCCTGAAACGATCAACGTTTCCAACATAACCGCCAATCTGGGCCAGCGTCTGGAACGTGAGATCATCAACATCATCGAGGCCGAGGCCACGCTGGACCGCGATAAGGAGCCTATGTATCCGGATACGGAACCGGACCATGAGGTGTCCCTCAAGCGGGCAGGCTACATCCAGACGCTGAACTACGATCGGCTTGAGGAGTTGATCTCGGATCGCAACTGGATCATCCGCATTGAAAAGCTTCCCGGAGATTTCGTGACATCGTTCACACCGGCCCTGACGGTCTGGGCAGGGGGCGATTTGACGAAAGAAGACGATGCCGAACTGTGCGACTGTTATGCCTTAGGTGCCAGCAAGACAGAACACCAGAACGTTCTTTTTCTGGTCGATCAACTGGTTGAAATGCTGGCGCGGGCCTTGTCACCCGGGGTCAACGATCCGTTCACTGCCATAAACTGTTTGAACTGGATGCATAATGCTCTGAAGACTGCAAAACACTACGGTGAGGGGCTTGGGGACGCAGGTTCGGGCAAATATCTTCTTGGGCCTCGCCTGGCTTATGAAGAGCTTTTCGCGCGCAGTTTTCTGGCGTGCGAGCCCTACTGCAAATCTGATCACCTCGCGCATGCGCACTACAAGTCACAGGTCAGCGACCTGAACCGCGGATTGTAGAGTGGGTGGCATCTCCGGGACGTAGACCGTCCCATTGCCAACCCGCGCGTTATTCCAGATGGCCCATCGGCTGCTTCGACTTTGTCGTCAGAATGTCCGCCACGCAGGAACAAGCCGCTTTGGAGCAGCGAATGGCGGCATCTGGCAATGCCACCGGAGCCCCAAGATGACCGATGCGGCCACCAACACCACAGACTGCCCGCAAAACTTCGCCCGATCCTTTGATGCGCAAGGATTCGAGGCCGATGTTGCACTCATATCCTTCCCATCGATTGATGCCCTGAAGGATGAAGTCATTAGCGCGTAGTGTGTGGCTTTGACCCGACCCGGTGGTGGCCTGCATGGTGGACCGGGGCGTCACACCACTGGGCCGCACCTTTGAGGGCACGCCCCTGCTCAGGATCTGCTTTTGCTCGGATGAGTAGTCGTAAAGCTCCGCTTCAAAGCCAACACGAAGTGGTTTCAACGTGATGGTTGCATTGGGTAGTCCCGTTCGCAGGGCTTTCGCCTCGTCGAAGGTGCGATCAAAGCGGTCGGGATGCATCGTGACATTGATGTGCACGTTCATGCGATCCACGAGCAGATCTCCAACGGCGATGAAGTGATCCAGCGTCGCGAATTCGTTGTGGTAAGTCAGAATGACACTGTCCAGACAGTCCCGGATCTTTTCCCAGAACCTGAGGGTTCTGGAGGCATTGCTGATCAGGCTGACGCGGAACCCCATGTCCGACGCTTGCCGGAGCAGATCAATAATCCGGGGGTGCATCGTTGGTTCCCCTCCAGTGAATTGAAGCCAGACGGTCTTGCCATACCTATCCGCATAGTGCGCTTTCATCTGACGATAGAGATCCAGCACGTCCTCTGTCTTTTGCCACCGGATGGAGCCGTCGTGCAGCGCTTTCGGACAATAGCTGCAGGCGTAGCTGCACGCATTGCCAAGCATCCAGTCCACAAGAACCGTTTGCGCATGGTGCGGGTTCGTATGCGCAATCAGTGTGTAAGGATCCGCGGTGGTATGCGCGCCGTCCATATCATCCTTTCGCAAATCTCAAATACGATGGTCGTTGAAAATCACATGGGCACAAAAGAGCATTGCCGCGACATTATCTGGTCCTTACAGACTCACCAAGCCTTAATGGCGGTTGACGTTTCGCGGGCAAGAGCCGGTCAGAAATTTGCAAGAACCTCAAATTGGTCTAGAATATGGAAATTATTGGTTCGAGATTCGATTATTGTTTTATGAATGCAGTCTGGGGGCTGTTACATGTCCAAACCGACTGAAAAACATGGCACCCTTGCCGACGGAACGGCGCAGGATGCGCCCCGGCCCGCAGCTCACCAGATGCTTTCGGACGATTGGGAAGAGCGGCTTGCTGTTGCCCGTGCCCAACGCGAAAAGGTTCTGAAAGCAAAAGGGAAAAAGCCCTCAAAACCCAAGGTGGAACGCCCTCGATTTCTGGATGAGGATCCGGCAGCCCAGCTAGGTTTGCCGCGCGCTGCTCCGTCTGCAAAGGCGGGACCAAACCCGACGAAAGAGGCATCCACAGCCGGTATCCTCGCGCCGTCTGATGAAGCGGCAACCCTGGCCACCGCCTTTCGGGATGCGGCACAATCCGAGACAGAGCCCCCGGCAAAACGCCTCGCGGTTCCGATTTCACGGGCAGCGACCGTTGCTTTCGCCTGTTTCTTCGGGCTGGGGTTCGGGATGGTGCTGAGCTTTGGTGCCGTCGTCGCAATGGGATGGATCTCATGGCAGGACATTGCACCCGGGCGCTCGATTTCCGAGCCGGTTGCTGCATCGCCCGCGCCTCAGATTTTTGGAAACGTGAATCCAGAGCCACTGCCTGAAGTGTCGGTCAACACAGCTGTTCAGTTTCGGCATGTGCGCCTGACACCAGTACATGTGCAACAGCGCGAAACACCTCGGCTCTTACTGTCAGGAGCTTCTGACGTCAGACTTGCCAGCGTCTCATCACCACCGCCAAGGCTCGATGCCACCGGCGCGTCGAACGAGCTTGCATCGCAACTGGACTTCCAGCCCGCGACGATCGATGTGGCTTTTGAAAATCCACTGCGTCAGGCCGTAAAGCAGGCACTTTTGGAAGCACAGAGCAAGTCGGGTGACGTACTCCCGACATTGCCAGAACAGAGCACTGTGCAATTCTCCGTGGTGTCTGCATCCCTGGCTCTGCCAACGCCGGACTTATCTCTTCCGTCGGCTGGGTCCATACGTGACGTCATGCCCGTCCGCATGCAGATCCCAAGTCTTTTCAAGGGCGCGCCGGCGGAGGCCGTAAATGTATCCTGGGCACAGCCTGAAAAACTGGAAGTCTTCGACATTGGCCTCACGAAGCTCTCACTAACCGCCGCCACGGATGACATTGCAGTTCCGGATGGCAGCATCGCTGACACATTGCCAGCGTTTGCATTGCCTGGCAGACCGGCCCAGCAGGAAGCCATCGCAAGTCGGCTGCCCGCAGTTGGCGGACCGCCCGAATTCAAACCCGATCTGGCGTTCAGGCTGGGGTTTCGTGGCGGGGCAGCCGAGCGCTTCAGCCTGGTGACATTCGCCCCCGCGAACGTGCCGAATGACAAGATGGCGCGCAATGCGGAGCTGCTGCAGGCGACAGGGTTCCCGGTTGCGAAATCCAATCGCGTGAACTTCAAAGTCTCCAGGACCCATGTCCGCTACTACAACCGGGAGGACGAAAGCGTGGCACGGGCTATTGCCGCCGAAATTGGCGGTCCTGCCCGCGACTTCACAACTGCGCGCAATCCCCCACCGCCCGGACGCGTCGAAATCTGGCTGAAAGGCAACCGGAAATTCACGTCCGTCGCCAGTAAGCCGAAGCACGCCGTAAGCGCGGCGCAACGCAACGCTGCCCTGAAATCAAAATTGAAAAACCGTCTGGTGAGCAAACTGCGCAGCGGCGCACACCTTGAGGGCGGATCTCGATAGATAAGGAATAAATTTCAAAACGTTTTTAAGTGGTTTGTTTTTTCGGAAAGTGATGTGGCAAATAATAGACTTCTAGCGATTGTGACGATCCTCATTCTCGTCGGTTCGTCAGGTTCTGCGCAACAGGAACCGAGTATCGAGGAATTGCTGACAATCGAAAAGCTGATTGACGGCGGAGATTGGCGCGCGCTCTACACCTATGTCGAAGCCAACCCGCGGCTGACCGCCGGAGATAGCCCTCTGGCGACCGAATTGCGGTCCTTTGTGGACGACGCGAAACGCGGACGGCTCAACCGGTTTGACGCATCACCCAACCGCCGTGGTGACAATGGTGCAGCTTCTCAAACAGAGACAAATGCTCGTATCTACTGAAGAAACCAGGGCCGCGCGACGCGTTGGCACCGGTCTGAGCGTCGCTTACGTGCTTGACCCCAGGTTTCCGGGCGGCACGTCGTCGGCCGTCGCCGCCGAGTTGGAGGTCGTCACCGCTCTGGCCGATGTTCAGGTCTATGCGCTTGAAACAAAGATGTTTGGCGGGCGTCGTATTGCACCTCGTCTGAGCGACACGCTGATGCGGTTGAAGCTGCCGGTTCAATGGGATGCCAAGGAGATCAAGGCGGATGTCGTGATATTCCACAATCCGTCGTGCCTGAAATTCCAGGAAGGTATCGATGTCAGACTTATTGCACGACATCTGATCGTCGTGACGCATGAGAATTTCTTGCGCCCGAACGGGGCACCTGGGTTCGATGTCGAAAAATGCCTGTCGCAAATTGCATCTGCATCACTTGCGCTGCGGCGCAGTCTTGCGCCCATTTCCGCCTGGAACAGATCCACCACGCTAGAGTGGTGCCGCGAAAACCGCTCAGGCAACGCCTGGTCCATTCTTGACCAAGACTGGTTCAACATCTGCTCTTTTGAAAAGGAGGAGCCGACATCGACCCCAAAAGACCGCCGCGGTCGCCACTCTCGGCCTGGTCTCGAGAAGTTCCCGGGGTACGACGCGATGGCATGTTGCTTTCCTGCCACCGCCGACAGCAACGTCATCCTTGGCGCGGACAGCTTTTTGCGCGCAGGCGCCGCACCGCCGCACTGGTCGCTCCACCCGTTCGGGGCGCTGACGCTCAAAGACTACTTCGACCAGATTGACTTCTTTGTCTATTTTACGTCTCCGGTCTGGCGCGAGAGCTTTGGTCGTGTGATTGCCGAAGCGATCGCAGCGGGCAAAATGGTGATTACCGATCCCGAGACGGCCCGCACCTTCGGCGGCGCGGCCATCGAAGCCACCCCGGAAGACGTGGATCAAATCGTCTCAAGTTACATAGCCGAACCCGACCGATACAGAGGAGATATCCTCTCGGCACAGGAGAAGCTGGATCGGTTTTCCACCGAAGCTTTCCGGGACAGGTTCAATGTGCTCGTCCGGCAACCGATGGGAGTGATCCCATGATACTGCTCTGCAGCGGTCAGGTTTCATCCAGGCACTTCGACGCGCTGGTGTTGTTTGCTCTGCAGCTTGAAAGGCTTGGCCATCGTGTGGCGATTGACCAGCGATTTCTGCCGGAAGAGCTATCCAAACAGACCAGATACGAAATGGCGCCGTTCCTCGCCGACTTCGCCGATATCTCGCCCCAAATCGTCGTTCTCATTGGTGCAGATGATATCGGCGAGAGCGCCCAGGCTATTCTGGGGGCCATGCGGCTTGAACACACAGTCCCCATATGGGCCCTGGGCCAGTTCGCCGATCTTCAAACCGAGATAACCGCGCGCAACAAAATCGCCTACGCGGTGGGTTATGAGCCGCACCTGCTCAATCTGACGGCGGATCACAGACCAAATCTCTTTAATGGGTCCATCACGCCTTTGCTGGCGCAGATCGAGAAAGACCCACAGCAGGCGCCCGGCAAGTCGGCGAGGGTTCTGGTCTATTCTCCCTTCGACGAGCTGGAAGAAGACGATACCGCCCTGCACCATCTTTCAGTGGTCAACTACAGCCCGAACATGGCTTTGCACCTGGTGACAAATGCTAAGGGCAAGGACCTGATCCGAAAATCACGTCACGCAACACTCTCGGTGTTCAGCTACGGCGAACTACCCCCGACCGACTTGTTGAACTATTTCGATATCCTCGTTTTCTTCGGTCCAAATGTGCCGGGGGAACGAATGGCCTTGCTGGCGCTGAATGCAATGGGCGCCGGGAAGGTCGTGGTCGATTGCACGGAGTCCTCCGGCTTTGCGTCCAGCGGCGCGCCTGTGCTCAAAGGACCTCAGGACCCGGCTGCGCTTTCAGGATATCTGCACGGTACGGTGGCGCAAAATCGTTTGGAGATCGGGCAGAGAATTCTGCAAAGCGAATGGTTGCACCAGTTCGACATCGACGCTGTTCTGCGAAATGTCGTCGCCCGTGCCAAAGTGAGCAAGTCCCCGAGCAAGACGCCTCAAACGGTTTTCTTTCCGACAAACGGCAACGGCGTCGGCCATGCACAGCGTTGCGCGCTGATCGCCGAGGCAATGGATCCCGCGCGCACCGTCAGGTTTGCAGCCTTTCCCAGTTGTGTCGATATGCTGCAAAATCGCGGTTTTGCTTGCGTGCCAATGGTCCCACGCAGCGCGGATCATGACGCAGAATACGCCGCAGACATGCTCAACTATCTTCGGCTGCGAAGCCTCGTAAAGACGGGCGATCAACTCGTTTTCGATGGTGGATATGTGTTCGACTCCGTCTATCGATTGGTCTCCAAACTCCAGGTGCGCGCAACGTGGATACGACGCGGTCTTTGGCGGCAAGGGCAGGTGAACCCCATAGCGCTGGAGCGCGAACGTGCCTTTTCCAGGGTGATTGTGCCTGCCGAGGCCTTTGCAGAGCTGAACACGGATTATTCTTCCGGTGATGATATCCACAAGTTTGGCCCGATTGTCCGACAGGGCAAACTGAGCCAGGAAGATATCACAAGCCTGCGCGACCGGCTCAGCATCCAGTTCGACCGGACGATTGACACGCTGGTTGTCACCATGCTCGGCGGCGGGGTTGCATCGGAACGCACGGCACAGACGCAACTACTTTGCAATGTGCTGGAGCGGCGCAGCAACTGCCTGCATCTCGTGGTCGCCTGGCCAAATGCGGTTGTCTCCAACAGCCTGTACGGATGGCAAAACAGCCACGTCATTCATACCGCCCGTACGCTGGATCTCTGTCAGGCGGCCGATCTGACCATTTCAGCCACAGGGTACAATTCGTTTCACGAGTTGCTCTATGCGCATGTGTCGGCCATCCTGATCCCGCAGTCGGCCCCCTACCTGGATGATCAGGAGCGCCGCGCGCGTGCCGCCTTTGAGAGAGGGTTGGCCGGGTTCGTTCAGGACACCGAACTGCTGAGCCTGGAGCGGGAGGTGTCCGCGTTCCTGGATGACGGAAAGGCACAAGCGGTGCGCGACGCGCTCATGAAGGAAGTCTTGCCCGACACCGGCAACATCGCAGCGGCGAGACTGATCGAGGAGGGCCTGCACCAATGACACCGGAACGCAGCTACCAGTCCATTTTGATGAACCTCTCCAGACACACACCCTTGGATCTGGACCCGCTGCTCTTTGACATGCCCCGGGTCGGGGGCGTGAGCGACACGGATTTTGCACCGCATCCGCCGTCATCCCTGATTTGGGAGCCACCGGCGGACGGCGCCTCGCGCATCGGTCTGCGCATCACGGAACCACTCGAAAGAGCCGATGTTCTGGCCGCCCGGCTCGCATCCATCGCGATCGAGCGTCAAATCTACCCGGTGTTCATGAGCTACATCGCCCACAGCGGCATGCAGCGTTTCGGTTTTCGGGTTGAACAGCTTTTTGGCCTCACCGAGCAGGCACAGGCGCAATTCGAAGTTGAACTGACACGATTTTGGCGCTTTGCACTCGTCATCGATGCATCAGACATCGAAAACCTGAGTTGATCACGCACGCCCGTCATCTCTGCTCGGATGTGAGCGAAAACCCTGTTTCCAAAATCAACCAATCCGTTCGATCAACAGACACCCGAAAATCATCACCGTAGAAGCATCGCGGAAAGGCGGCTGCCGTGGGACAGCTTATTGTCCACCCGTAATATTGATCTTTCCAACCACCTTCGCACCGCTTTCGGTCGTCATGGTTTGGGCGGTCACATCTGCCTGCACCGTGGATGTTGCGGCAATCATGAGATCATCGCATTTCAGCCCGCCCTTGTGCTTGCCTTCAATCGTGATCTGCTTGGCTGACAGCGCCCCGTCAATGGAACCATTTAGCTGAACCACCACGGCATCCGCCGTGACATCACCAGCGACGCGTCCCTTTATCTCTACACTTCCCTTTTTCGAGACTATGTTACCTTCGATTGTCAGATCTTCTTCAATAGTTGAGCTTGCCACCTGAATTCCTCTCGGCACGATGATGCGGAACCGTAGAATGCAACGGGCGTTTTGAACACCTCGCGGAGCCATGGTGCCTGATCTGAGCGAGGGACCGCCAGAAGTCACTGTATGATCGGACGACACCGGTTTTCACGGTCCAAGAGCAATTCAGAAAAAGACAATGCAATTCCCGTCACAGTTGAAGTGTTCGGCAATTGCGGGCATCATTGAGGCCAGTTTTGATGTGAATGAATAGTCGGGGTCTTCAATTGACCCAAACATGCTCAGATTTGTCCAAAACGGCTGCAGTCGATGACGGGAAATAAGCATAGATCTTCAAAACGACTATTTGTGACTTTGGGGGGCGACAATCAGAACTTACGGGGTGGCATGCGTTCTGTTTGTGCTGTTCTTCAGCACGGTTGCCGCTTGGGCAGATAAGCCCGCGGCCCCCTCCGCGTGCGTGCAGAAAGAAGCTGGAGCCCCGGTGGCGCATGCGCTTTCCGACGCACCGGATGACCAGTTGCGGCCGCTGAGAGCGGCGTTCTTTCTTGACGACACCGGCGCGGTCGGGCCTGAAGGCATTTTGGAGCAAACCTTCCAGCCACCTGCGTGCAGCGGCGTCTTCGGCGCGCCACTGCCGCATCAATCCCTGTGGCTGAAATTCACGCCCTCCAACCCGTCGGCAGTGGAACGAACCTGGGTGATCGCCTTCATGGAATCGATCTTTGATGAGGTGATCCTCTTTGAAGAACAAGGCGATACCCTCACGGAATACGCGCGAACGGGACGCACCGTCAGCTTCGAGGAAAAGGTAAATACGGACATAAAGACAGGCTTTCCCATTGCCCTGCAAAAAGGCGAAGACAGGGTCTTCTACCTGCGCATAACGGGAACCTTCGCGCCAACCGTGACGGCCGTGATCATGACTGTCGATCTCTTTTCCGGCTGGACCACGCTCACCCTGATCATAACGGCCTTGTTTTTGACATATGTCGCCACGCTCGCCCTGTTCAGCCTGATCATTTTCAGGCAGGTCGAAGTGCGCTTTTATCAGTACTACACGCTCTACATGCTGTGCCTTTTCATTTTCTCGTTCCTTTATGACGGTTGGTTGAACAAGTTCGTGGGCGTTACCCTTCCGGTCACGACCATCACGCCGATTTCCGAGTTTTTCGCCGGGGTGGGCGCCTTTGTGAACGTGCAATACTGCCGCGTGCTGCTGAACGTTCACGAAGACTCACCCGTATGGCGGCGGCTGTTCACGATCCTGTCCGGGGTCATTCTTTTGACCACCGGTCTGGCCGTGCTGGACCCCTGGAATATGGCGGTGCCACTGCATCTGATCTATTTCATCAGCCCGCAGATCCTACTCTGCGTCGCCATTCGCAAGATCCGGGCGGGCCTTCCGCAAGCGTGGCCCATATCGGGATCCCTGCTCTCGTTGAGCTTTGGCCTCTTTATCGCGGTGTATTTCTTCCTGTTTCCGCTCAACATCACCCAAGCCAGTTTTGCCTACGAGTTGATACTGTTGCGCCCGCTCACCTGGGGATATTGTCTCGCCATCATCGGCGAAACGCTCTTCATGATGATCGCCATTTCGACCATGGTGCGGTCGCTGCAGAACGAGCGACAATCAGCCGTCGTCGAGCTCGCGGCCCTCGGACAGCAGGTCAAGGATATCGAGAAGGAGCGCAACGCGGTCGAGAAGACCACGACAGCACGTCTCGAAGCGCTCGAAGCGGCTCTGGCCGATGATCCCGACAACAGACAACACCTGTCGGCAAGGCAGCAATTTCTGGAACGCGCAACCGAGAGCGTTCTGGACAGCGTCGCGGATCAGGAGTTCGGCGTGGAAAAGCTGGCCTCCGACCTGGCGGTCAGCCAAAAAACCCTGGGCCGCAGGTTGAAAGACGCCAATGGCCAATCGCCAGCCTCTTTCATCCGGTCCGTGCGTCTGAATTTCGCGCGCAACCTTATCCTGCTGGATCAGTACCATACGGTTGCCGAGGTCGCCCACGCCGCCGGGTTTTCCAGCGTCAGCAATTTTGCCAAACACTACCGGCAGGAGTTTGGCGAAACCCCAAGCAAGTCGATCAGCCTGCTGAGGAATATCCAGTAGCCCGTACGAGGTCCCGAACGGTCAAGACGCGATGTTGGGATTTGGCCGAACAGGGTCATTTCGGACAAATGCAATCGCATTTGGGACAAAACGGCGTCTCGACCTTTTGCATAACACCCTACGGGCGTCATCATGCAACCAGTGGTTCACTCTACACTTTCGCAGAGTGGGTCCGCTGTCACAGAACCTTCGCCTTCTTCGCCCCGCAGCCTGTTGGCTGACAAAGCTTGCCGTTCACAAGGAACCTTGCATGAAACGCCCGGAGCCATTTGTCATCTTTGGAATAGTCATCGGGTGCCAATCCTCCCCATGCCGGGTGACCATACCCATGGCGCATCATGGATGATCTCGCCCGCCCGCATGACTTCGAACCGGTCACCAATGGCGCGGCACCCGCCAAGACGCTACCCCAGGTGGCAGGCGAAAAGGAAAGAGCGGCTGCCGCGGCACGCACCAGCTGGCTGAACCACCTACCGGCAATTCTCGCCGCCGGATTGATCTGTGGGTTGCTCACGGCGATGTTTGCAATTTCTGCCGCGGCACTGCTCTTCTCTTCCATTCTGAGCGATCACATCACTCTGGCCATTGGTATCTGTCTCACCGGAACCATTATCCTGACCGCCATCATCGCGCTCTTCAGCTCCTGTCCGGGCATGTTGTCCGTCACGCAGGAAGTCACCGTGGTAACGCTCGCCGTCATCGCGACCTCCATCCACAGCGCAATGCATGTAACGCACAGCGAACCGCAGGTTCTGGCAACAATTGTCGTGATGATCGGATTGGCGACCGCCGCCACCGGGTTGGCGCTCCTGGCCATGGGAGCGTTTCGTCTCGGGCGGCTCATTCGCGTCATTCCATACCCGGTGATCGGCGGCTTTCTGGCGGGCATGGGCTGGCTGATCGTATCAGGTGCAATCGCGGTGATGCTTGGCGTTCCAGTGACCGGCCAGACCATTGGCGCGCTGTTTGAGATACAAAATGTGGTCAAATGGCTGCCCGCGGCTGCCTTTGCAATCCTTGTCGATGCGCTGTCCCGGCGAAGCGGCAGCCCGTTGGTGTTGCCGGTAACAATCGCTGCGGTCCTTCTTCTGTTCCATTTGGGAATATGGATGCTGGACCTCTCCACCGACGAGCTACAGCGTCAGGGGTGGTTGTTTGCGCCCCCTCTGAACGGCAGTATTCTGCTGCCATTTCAGGGCAATCCGCTGGCGCAGGCGGACTGGGCCGTGATCTGGTCCGAAACTCCCAAGATGATCGCACTTCTTGCCATCAGTGCGGCGGCCCTGCTCTTTGCCTCAAGCGGCATCGAGCTTTCCGTCAAGCGGTATATCGACCTTGACCGTGAACTACGCGCAGCGGGCATCGCCAATGTATTTGCAGGCGAGGGGGGCGGCGCGGCGGGTTTCCAGGGCCTGGGCCTGACGATGCTGGCACATCATCTGGGTGCAGCCTATCGCATCACGGGGGTACTGGTCGCGGCGGTCTGCACTGTCATCCTGTTTTTCGGCGCCACATTACTGAGCTACATTCCAATTCCTCTTTTTGGCGGCCTGCTGCTCTGGATTGGTGGCGCGCTCCTTTATGAATGGCTGATCGGCATCTACGCGCGGGTGGCCCGCCTGGAATACCTGATTGTGCTGCTTATCGTATCCCTGATCGTGACGGTCGGATTGCTGGAAGGCGTCATGGTTGGCGTTTTTGCGGCGGCGGACCTCTACACAGTCGAATACGCACGTGTCGATGTCGTCAAATATGCGGTAACCGGTGAGGACTTTCACAGCCGGGTGGAGCATGCCCCGCGCGAGCGCGAGTATCTCAAGACGCAAGGTCAACATACGCTCGTGCTGCGTCTGCAGGGGTTCATCTTCTTTGGCAGCGTTCACAGGCTGCAACAGCTTATTGTCGACCGTGTCGGAGACGGTGAGGCCCCCCCAATCCGTTTTCTCGTACTGGACTGCCGCGATGTTACCGGGTTCGATTCATCGGCAGTGCAAAGCCTCACAAAAACCTGCGTCATGATCCGGCAGAACGACGGACAGTTGATCATCAGCGCCCTCAGACCTGCCATTTCAGAGCGGCTCTACAGGATTCTCGCCGGGTGTCGCGATGCACCGCCTTTCCTGTATTTTGACCAGGTCGATAAGGCGGTCGCCTGGTGTGAAGATCGCATTCTGAATGAATGGCGGGGCGCAGAGCCCGAAGGTCAGACCCATTTCTGCACGGAAGAGCTGAACCGCCAGCTTGATTATCCGGAAGCGTTTCAGGCCCTGCTGCCCTATCTCGAAAAAATCGAACTCGCGCCGCAGAGCCAACTGATCCGTCAGGGGGACAACTCCCATGATTTGTATCTTGTTGAAAGCGGCGTGGTGAACGTCCTGCTGGAAAGCCCGGACGCACCCGAGATTCATTTGCGAACACTCGGCCCGGGCACCATTGTGGGAGAGATGTCCTTTTTCCTGAAACGCCCCAGAACCGCCTCTGCGGTTGCGGAAACCAAGGCTGTTGTCTGGCAATTGCGCGAGGAGAGTTTCCTGCGGATGGCGAAACTGGAACCGCAGCTGGCCTATGCATTGAACGGCCACCTGCTGCGGATCATCGCAGAGCGCCTGGATCAGTCCAACCGCCTGGTCAGATCGCTGACAGGCTAGCGCTCAAGCGATGACGTTTCGATCACCTACGGCGGCGGATAATTCTCAACGCACTCCGATAGACGCGAAGCGATTGGCGCGCAGTCCCGCGCGGCACATTTTTTACGGCACCTGTCGGAAACCTCCTTGTGACGGATGTACCTCAAAGCTGTGGCCAAGGCTTTCGGAGCAATGACGCACCCGCTCTGTAGTAAAATTCGCGTCATCATTGAATTCTTCACTTGAGATCGTCGCATTTCCGCACATCTCACGAAGTATTGATAATATCCGGTCAGGGATGGTCGGGAAAAACAGTGGAGGACTTTAGATGAAACGCGCTGCATTGACACTCGCCAGTTTGGTTTTCTCGACCGGGGCGTTTGCCGCCGATGACCGATCCGGCTGGCCCGAAAGCTTTACAGTAGCGACCGCCTCGCAGGGCGGAACCTATTTCGCCTATGGCTCCGGTTGGGCCAATCTGGTTGCCGAGGAACTGGGCCTGACCGGCGGCGGAGAGGTCACCGGCGGTCCCGGGCAGAACATGGCGCTCGTTCACACCGGCGATACCCAGTTCGGCATGACAACCATGGGCCCGGCGGCAGAAGCGATCCGTGGCGAAAGCCCGATCGCGCCGGGGCTGCAAATGACCAATGCCTGCGCAATGTTTCCGATGTACCAGACACCCTTCTCCGTAACGGCGCTGTCGTCTTCCAACATTACCTCCATCGATGAAATTCCCCAGGGTGCGCGCATCGGCTTTGGCCCGGCGGGATCAACCTCGGACACCTACTTCCCCCGGATGATGGAAACGCTGGGTGTCGATTTCGAACGCCGCAACGGGTCCTGGTCCGACCTGGGCGGACAGTTGCAGGACGGGCTCATCGACGTGATCGCCTTTGCAGCCGGTGTCCCGGTTCCCGCTGTCAGCCAGCTTGAGGTTCAGACCGACGTCAACATTATCGAATTCACTGAAGATGAGCAGGCAACGATCATGGACGCCTTCCCGGTTGCCGCTTTCGACATCTCGGCTGACACCTATACCACTCTCACCGAAGAAGCGCGGTCGGTGTCGATGTGGAACTTCGCGATTGCCAATTGCGATCTGCCCGAAAGCTTCGTGCACGCGGTTGTCGAAATCATCATGTCCGACAATGATCGCATGATGAACATTCACCGCGCAGCACGATCCACCGTCCCGGAAAACTGGGACAAAAACGATGGCGTCATTGCCTGGCATCCGGGGGCCGCACGCTGGTTCAATGAGAATGCCGGCGCCTCCATACCGGCCGATCAGATCCACGGCGGCTGAATAAGTGGGCTCCGCACAATAGGCGGAGCCCTATTCGCAGGCGTGAGTGATGCGGCCCGCCTCCCCTGAGAAATACAAGAGCGATGGCCGGTCACATGACTTCAGAAGTTCAGAATGAGACGACACCGAACCCAGCGGGTGTGGATGACGAATTGGTTGAGGCGAACCGGAGCATCTTTTCCGGGCATCTCACGCTCGCGATAGCGACTGCCGCCGGGCTCTATGCCGTTTTCCACATGGCCGTGCTCAATGGCTGGTCGATCCGCGAATGGACGGGGGTGGATATTCCCGGCCTGCCGGTGTTCCCGATGGAGACGTGGAACTTCCGTATCGTGCATATTGCGGGTGCGCTGATACTGGGCTTTCTGTTTTACGGCGCACGCCCTTTTCGAGACGGGCAAGGGCGGCACCCGCTTGACTGGCTGGCCTGGGGCGCGATGATCCCGGCACTCTTTGCGTGGATGACAGCCCTGCGCTTTTCAGCCGATATCGCCGGGGGCGTTCAATGGAACGGTATCGATGCGGGCATTCGGGCTGCGGAGATCTGGCAATTCGGCGTGCCGCTGATTACGGCCACCGCCATCGGCATCGCCCTCGGCTGGCTCAGACCAAGAGACAGGGCGACCATCTCACCCGCTGATCTGGTGTTATGTGTCTGCGCGGTCGGAGTGGCGACCTACCTGATCGCCATCTACGGCACGCTGATGCGCAATGCGACCGGCACGCCTTTCGCCCCCATCGGCATAAGCCTTGCCGCGGTGGCAGGAACGGCGCTGATCATGGAGCTGACCCGCCGGGTTGCCGGGCTGGCGCTGGTGATCATCGCGGCGGTGTTCCTGATATACGTATTTGTGGGTGACTTGCTGCCCGGATTTCTGAATGCACCCAACATCGAATGGGCGCGGTTCTTCAGCCAGGTCTACACGGACGCGGGCATCCTCGGCCCGACCACGGCTGTGTCGTCAACATACATCATCCTGTTCATCATCTTCGCGGCCTTTCTACAGGCCTCGAAAGTGGGCGAGTATTTCGTGAATTTCGCTTTTGCCGCCGCCGGTCGGGCGCGCGGCGGGCCCGCAAAGGTCGCAATTTTCGCCTCCGGTCTCATGGGCATGATCAACGGAACCAGCGCGGGCAACGTGGTTGCCACCGGTTCGTTGACGATCCCTTTGATGAAACGCGTCGGATACCGTCCAACCACGGCGGGTGCGGTCGAGGCCGCGGCCAGTACGGGGGGCCAGATCATGCCACCCATCATGGGCGCGGGCGCGTTCATCATGGCCGAAATCACCGGCATTCCCTACACCGATATCGCCGTGGCCGCGATTATTCCCGCCGTTCTTTACTTCGTCTCTGTCTACTTCATGGTGGATTTCGAAGCCGCCAAGCTTGGCATGCGCGGCATGCGCGACGACGAGCTGCCCAAGATGGCCGATATGGCGCGCAAGGCCTTTCTGTTCTTGCCCATCCTGATTTTGATCGGTGCCCTGTTCATGGGATATTCGGTCATCCGCGCAGGAACGCTGGCTACCGCGGCGGCGGCGATTGTGTCCTGGTTGACCCCCTATAGAATGGGGCCGCGATCCATCGCCAAGGCATTTGAACTTGCCGGGGCGATGTCGATCCAGATTATCGTTGTATGTGCCTGCGCGGGCATCATCGTCGGCGTGATCTCCCTCACCGGGGTCGGCGCGCGTTTCTCCTCGGTGCTGCTGAACATCGCCGATACCAACCAGCTTCTGGCGCTGTTCTTTGCCATGTGTATCGCGATCCTTTTGGGCATGGGCATGCCCACGACGGCGGCCTACGCGGTTGCCGCTTCGGTGGTCGCTCCGGGACTTGTGCAGCTGGGTATCCCTGCCCTAACCGCGCATTTCTTCGTTTTCTACTTCGCCGTTGTCTCTGCCATCACACCGCCGGTCGCACTGGCCAGCTATGCAGCGGCTGGTATTTCCGGAGCCAACCCGATGGCGACCTCGGTAACGTCCTTCAAGGTCGGCATCGCCGCATTCATTGTGCCGTTCATGTTCTTCTACCACTCCGCTCTGTTGATGGAGGGCACGTGGGGACAAATCCTGCAGGCGGCAGTTACCGCGATCCTGGGCGTGTTTCTGCTTTCCTCCGGCGTTCAGGGATGGTGGGCCGGACGTACAGCAGGGGTGCCGATAAGGTTTGTCCTGCTTGTCGCCGCACTTTGTATGATCGCCGGCAGTCTGCTGACCGACATTATCGGCGCCGTGATCGCTGGAGCTTTGTTCATCTTGGCCCGCTTGACGCGCGCGGACCCTGAACCGGCGGAGTAGAGGCGCAGCGAACTGAAGCACGATGGATGTCTTCGCTGGCCAGTAACAGAGGCATCAATCGCGAGGGCGCGCAGGTTTGGCGCGGACAAATCCCTGCAGTCACCTGTTCCTTGCCAGACCATATCCGATCATTGCTCCGCAAATCGTCATACCGATTGAAACCCCAATCGCCACTTGGCCAAATGCATTGCCGAATGCCAACCATGCGACCATGGCTCCGACAATCAGACCTACCAGGCCTCCGATGAACAATGCAGAATTCAACAGGATATCCTTTCGTTCAGAGAGCCATGGTCAGGCGGCAATTTAGCGGATCCGGCGCACTCCACGATGGTACGACAACGGATCGAAAAACGCTGGCCAAAAAGGGAAGGCGCGACGAAATCGATATCGTCACCCACCCTTCTCTGCAACATTCCAGCCCGGTTGCACCCGGCATCAGTAGTCAAAACCCGAGATCGTAAGACGCCTTGCCGTAGCTCGGGCGCGCCGTGACGCGTTTGACCCAATCCGCAGCCGCGGGCCTCTCATCGAGCAGTTTGGTGCCTTCTGGCGTCCGCGCGATGTACTGAATCATCGTGGCTGCAAAGACATCGGCGAGCGAGAAATCCCCCACCAGATGCCTCTTGTCATCCGACAGGGTAGCCTCGACAAGATCGAGCTGGTGCGCCACCAGCGGCACGGCGGCAGAGACCACGTCTTCATTGGTGACACCACCGAACAATCCGATTTGCGGCGCAAGTCGTTGAAGAACCAGATCGCCGATCATTGTCGGGTAGATGTAATGACCGGTAATGCTGATCCACTTGTGCATCTCGGCGCGGTCCTGCACCGCACCCGGCTGCAGCTGCGGGCCGTCGAAGGCCTCATCGACATAAAGCGCAATTGCCGCCGTTTCGAAAAGGTGAAAGTCGCCGTGATAGAGCGCTGGCACCTTGCCGAACGGATGCACATCCGCGGTATGCGACGGCGATTTCAGACGTGCCGGATCAATCTCCATGCGCTCGTAGGTCACACCCTTTTCTTCCAGTATCACCCTTGCCGCGAGCCCGTAGCTGCTCATCCTTGTCGACGCGATTTTGCACGTGGACATATCCACTGTCCATCCTTGAGATATCATGCTCCGCACATCCCAAGGCACAACGGGTTTCAGGATTTGCCAGGAACCAGACGGGAGGTCTGCCCTTGAACTAAGGGTAATGCCTGCATGCAGAAATTACGTTGGAGGGAATGACCGGCAGGAAAGTCTTGAGCCGCGATCAGGCACAGACCGGTTTGCCGGCACTCGTGATTGCGCGCCTGAGCAAATAGGCGGAGATGAGAACTGCGCTCGCACTCAACAGCATGATCAGTGCAAGCGGTTTTGCATTGGTGGAGGGAATGACGCCCACCGCAAAGCTCGACACTGCGCCAAAGCCGAATTGCGCCGCACCTATCAAGGCGGAGACCGAACCGTTGTCCGATGGCCTGAACTGAAGCGCGGCAATCACGGCATTGGTTTCCGCCAAAGCTGTCGCGGCGAAAAACGCAATGACAATTCCAACCAGCGGCAGAATGCCCAGATCGAGGATGGCTGTGCCCAGAACCGCAGAACCCGTTGCAACCAGACCCAAACCGGCCAACACGATCTTCTTGACCGGATCGACGCGGGACAAACGGCGCCCGTTGAGGATGTTGACCAGAACCATAACGGCCGCGTTCAACCCGACGAGGTAGCCGTAATTCTCGGCTGCGATGCCGTAGTAGGTGATGTAGACGAATGGCGATCCGGCGATGAAGGCAAAAATCCCGGCGAAGACGAAACCGCTCGCAAGAACGGCGTATACAATTCTGGCGTCGCCGAGCACAGCGCGATATCGCCCGAAGGTATAGAGCAGAGACCTGCGCGGACGATCCCGGGCAGGTTTGTCGACCACGACAAGCGTCGCAAGCAGAGCCATGACGCCGATGCCGCCGATCACCCAGAAAATCGGGCGCCAGCCCCAGAACACAAGGATGTAGCCCCCAAGCAGCGGCGCCAGAACGGGCGCAACCAGCACCAGCGCCATGATGTAGGAAATCACCTTGCCGCTGGTCGCCTCGTCAAAACGATCCTGGACAAGCGGGAAAACAGCGACGGCCCCGGCACCGCCCAGCGCCTGCACAAGACGCCAGAAATAGAACGCACCCAATGTGTCCGCGACACCGGCCATGAAGGAAGCCGCGATGAAAACAAACGTCCCGCCCAACAGAACAACGCGGCGCCCGTAGCGATCAGAAATCGGGCCCAGAAAGAGTTGACCCAGGGCAAAGCCAAACAGAAATATCGCCAGGCTGTTTTCAATCTGGTCTATCTCGACACGAAACTCGGAAGCGAGTGTGGGAAAGGCGGGCAAGTAAAGATCAATCGCAAAGGGTCCCAGCATGAAAATCGCGCCAAGAACGACGATGTAGACGGAAGCACCGTACTGCCGGGATGTCATCGGGGATGTCCTTTCAGAGCCGGCAGAAAACCTGCAGAACTCTTTCATCGTGTTGTATTGCGTGACTTTGGGAAAACACCTGAGGGTGCACATTAGACAAGCGCCCCCGAAGCACAATCACAATTTTCTCAGATCATTGCGCGTCAAACCAAAGGCGGGTCGCTTCGTCAGCCGGTAACAGCGTTTCGATCCTCAAATCGTCCAGGGTGGCATCCATGCTCATCCCGATCGTCGCGATCATTGAAAAGAGTTGCAGCTTTGTATCCCCCAGCGAAAACCGGATCGAGACAACCGGTGCCGGGTGCTCGCTTGAACGCGTCGAAATGGCATCGGAGACTCCGGGGAGCGATTTCAGCTGGTCCAGCAACAGTTTACCTTCGGCGTCATGCGGGCGGCGCGCGACTTCAAGATCCAGCAGACGATAAAGTGCGCGGGTCACATCCGCCCAATTGTCGATGTTGTCCCGAAGCGCGCCCGGCGACATGATATCAAGCAACAGATTTGGCTGCCCCGTACCGCCGATCCTTGCAAAGAAGCGCTGCGCACTTTCGTTCGCTTTCTGCAACGTCCAGATCCGATCGATCGTGACGGCAGGGTAGGGCTCGTGGCTTTTCAGAACGTGGTCAATCGAGGCATCGACAGCTGCCCGGACCTCAGCATTCCAGTTCAGGTCAACGGCCTGCGGCGCAAAGCCTGCAGACACGAGCATCACATCATACTCCGCGGCGGGCATCTCCACCGCGTCACAGATCTGGCGAACCGCATAGCGGCTTGGCTTGGACCTGCCGGTTTCGAGAAAACTGATATGGCGCTGCGACATCCCCGCCGTCATCGCAAGGTCAAGCTGACTGAGGCGCAGCCGGTTGCGCCACGATTTCAGAAGGCTGCCAATACCGTCCTGGTGTCTGGTCATCGTGAGGGTCATGCCCCGTTATCGCATTCACATGGCCAGCGATCCATTACTTCCCAGATAATTGAGGTGCGACAACGGTGGTGGGATTTCTCGCACAGGAAACGCCGTCAAAAAGGAGACCTCATGAACCGGTCGTCGACAGCTCGCATATTTCTTGCAATGAACAGCGCCTTTTCTGCTTTCACCGGGATTGCCTTGCTCTCGGGTGCGGGCATGCTGTCCCCCGCTATCTTTGCGCATCCCGTTGGCTGGGCACCGATCGGGATGCGGCGTGTGGGCGTCGGGTTGCTCGGGTTCGCAGGCACGCTCGCGATCCTTGCGGCAAACAAGTTCGTCAGCAAAGCGGCCGTGAACGGCATTGTCGTTCTGGATATCCTCTGGGTGATCGGCAGTGCCGGGGTTCTCCTTTATTTTGTGGACCTGCTGACCGCCGTCGGTATCGAGATCATCGTAATCGTTGCCGCAGCCGTCTCCTTGTTCGCGCTTGGACAATTCATCGGTGCGGGCAAAATAACCACGCCCCTGCCCGTCGCAGCCGTGAGCCTGGTAAACGGCAACCTTATCGCCAGCGTCAAACGCAAGGTCGATGCTCCCACAGAAACTGTTTGGGAGGTGATGACCGATCATCCGGCCTATGCAGATGTGGCAAGCAATATTGCGAAGGTCGAAGTGCTCTACGGCAGCGGGTTGGGCATGAAGCGGCGTTGCTATGGTCCCAAGGGTGAAAGCTGGGAAGAAACATGCGATCTGTTTGAGCCCGGCCGATCTTACGGGTTCCGCATCCATACCGAAGCCGAGGACTACCCCTATCCAATATCTGAACTGTCGGGGCAGTGGTCTGTCCGGTCCGTTGCCTCGGGGTCAGAATTCAGCATCGAAATCACCGCC
>ERZ1740065.367-NODE-367-length-23756-cov-4.528881_pt1 | contig 23756 bp, 29 predicted proteins | sample MGYA00581738_ERZ1740065 | MGnify/ENA primary metagenome ERZ1740065 (study PRJEB43018, sample SAMN04849749) | marine metagenome | isolation source: floating plastic debris | place: Pacific Ocean | collected 2008-09-01 | study: EMG produced TPA metagenomics assembly...
CGTTTGCGCTTCAGTCCGCTTAAAAACACCGTCTTGCGGGGGGGGGAGGATCGGGTAATTTTTTACATGCCCTGGGATGAGGAGTCTCTTGAAATGGCCAAGTCGATGCAGTACATGACGGTGCGCGCCAATTATTGCTCGGTGATGGAGGACTGCTGGATCTTCGACTCTACTCAAAAGGATGTGTTGCCGGGGACCTTTGATGCGGATTTGGAGTTTGCGGAGTGAGGGGATTTTCCCCCTTGGAATGTCCGGGAGAAAGCCCGCTGGGGCTTTCAATTGTTACGGATAAGTGTTAAATTAAGGGGGCTTGGATTTTTATCCGCATGGCTACGCGATAGCGGCCTCAATTGACCACAACATCTATGAACGAAAACACGATCAGCCTCAATAAGTACATCAGCAGCACTGGGATTTGCTCGCGCCGGGAGGCCGATCGCTGGATCGAAGCGGGGCGGGTCAAACTCAATGGTGTTTTGGCCAAGAAAGGCAATCGGGTGGGGGAGGACGACCTCGTCACGCTCGACGATGAGCCCCTCGGCAGCAAGCCCGCTACCGTTTACCTAGCCCTCCACAAACCCGAAGGCATCACCTGCACCACCGATCGCCGCGACCCCACCAATATCATTGACTTTGTGGGACACCCCCAACGCATATTTCCCGTCGGCCGACTCGACAAGGCCTCCTCTGGCCTGATCTTTTTGACCAACGACGGCGACATCGTCAACGAGATTCTTCGGGAAGAAAATTACCACGAAAAGGAGTACATCGTTCAGGTCAACCGCCCGGTCAGCAACAACTTCGTCCGTTCGATGAGCCAGGGCGTCCCCATCCTCGGTACCGTGACCCAAAAATGCCTGGTCGAAAAGCGCTCCAAATTCGTTTTTCGCATCGTACTTACCCAGGGGCTCAACCGGCAAATCCGCCGGATGTGTGAATATTTCAACTACCGCGTCGTTGCCCTCAAAAGGGTACGCATCATGAACGTTTGGCTCGACGAGATCCGCCCCGGAAAGTGGCGATCGCTGACAAAAGACGAGCTGCGGGAACTGCGCAGCACCATCCAGCGTAGTAAGGGGAATACTTCACGACACTAAAAACCACGGCATGGACTACCTAAAACTCAATCGCGATTCCTGGAACCAGCGAACGGCGGTGCACGTAGATTCGGAATTTTATGACAACGAAAGCTTTTTGAACGGGCGCAATTCGCTGCAAGATATTGAAATGGCCCTCCTGGGCGACCTGCGGGGAAAAACCGCCCTCCACCTCCAGTGCCACTTTGGCCAGGATACCATCTCCCTGGCCCGCCTGGGCGCCAAAGCCACCGGGATGGACTTCTCCGATCGCGCCATCGCCCAGGCTCGCCAATTGGCCAGTGCCACCCAGAGCTCCGCCCGCTTTATCCAATCCGATGTGTACCAATTACCGGAGCAGCTCGATGAGCAATTCGCTCTCGTATTTACCTCCTACGGGGTGATTGGTTGGCTGCCCGACATCCGCCGCTGGGCCGAAGTGGTCGCCCGCTACGTCAAACCCGGTGGCCGCTTTGTTTTTGTTGAGTTTCACCCCGTCATCTGGATGTACGACGATGACTTCAAACAGGTGGCTTACCGTTACTTCAATTCGACACCCATCGTCGAAGAGGCCGAGGGAACCTACACCGATCGCGGGGCGGAGATTGCGGGGACGACGGTGTCCTGGAACCACGGTTTGGCTGAGGTACTCAACAGTTTGATCGGGGCGGGGCTACGGGTGGAAGACGTTCGGGAATACGATTATTCTCCCTACGATTGTTTTTCCCATACCGTCGAATTTGCTCCCGGTAAATTCCGGATCGCTCATTTTGAGGACCGTATTCCCATGGTTTATTCGGTGGTCGCCACCAAGGCTTGACCTAGGCTGTCGGGTGGGGTCAAATGCGGTGATGGATATTTGAAAATAGGTTCATTTATTGCTATTTTGTGATTCGCTCCAACCAAAAGGAGAACCTTCCCCAACGCGGGGTGTTTTACTGAAGCCAAAAGCAGTGACTTTAATGACAATAGAACAAATATACACGGGCTGTCTGGCCCAGGGGGCCTACTACCTAGAGAGTGAAGGCGAAGCCGCCATCATCGACCCCCTACGGGAAACCACCCCCTACCTCGACAAGGCCCGCGATCGGGGTACGCGCATCAAATACATTTTCGAAACCCATTTTCACGCCGATTTTGTCTCGGGGCATCTCGATTTGGCCCAGAAAACGGGTGCGCAGATCGTATACGGCCCCCAGGCGGAGACGACCTACGCCAAGCACTCGGCCCGGGATGGGGAAGAATTTCGTTTGGGTAAGCTGACCATTCGCGTGCTGCACACCCCCGGCCACACCCCCGAAAGTACCACCTACCTGCTGCTCGACGCGGAGGGACGGGAGCACGCCATCTTTACGGGAGACACCCTCTTTATCGGTGATGTGGGCCGGCCCGACCTGGCCCAAAAATCGGGTAGCCTGACCGTGGAAGACCTGGCCGGTATGCTTTACGACAGTCTGCGGACCAAGATCATGCCCCTATCGGATGAAGTAATCGTATACCCCGCGCACGGTGCGGGCTCGGCTTGTGGAAAGAACATGAGCAAAGAAACTTGGGATACTCTGGGACGCCAGAAAGCCACCAATTACGCCCTGCGTGCCTCCATGACCAAGGCGGAATTCATTGAGGAGGTAACCAATGGCCTGCTGCCTCCGCCTCAATATTTTGCCAAAAATGCCAAAATCAACAAGCAGGGTTACGAAAGCATCGACGTGGTGATGGAGCGGGGAGCCAGAGCGCTCTCCCCCCGGGAGTTCGAACTGGTCGCCAACGAAACCGGCGCCCTCATCCTCGACGTGCGCGATAAAGCCGCCTTTGTCCGGGGCTTCGTGCCCAATTCGATCTTTATTGGTCTGGACGGAAGCTTTGCTCCCTGGGTGGGCGCCCTGGTCGTGGACCTGATGCAGCCCATTTTGCTGGTGGCTCCCGAGGGGCGGGAGGAAGAAACCGTCAAGCGTTTGGCTCGGGTGGGCTACGACAATGCCCTGGGTTACCTCGCTGGTGGCTTTGCAGCCTGGCGGGCGACCGGTGCGGAAGTAGATAGCATCCCGACGATTGACGTCGCGGGTTTCGAGGCAGCTTACTCAAAGGCGCCGGACATTCCAATTCTGGACGTTCGCAAGCCCGGAGAATGGCGCGCCGAGCACCTGAGTAGTGCCCAACATTTCGCTCTCGATACCCTCAACCAAAATATGAGTGCCCTCGATCCCGAACGGGAGTACTATCTGCACTGTCGGAGTGGTTACCGCTCCACTGTGGCCGCTTCCATTCTCAAATCCCGTGGTTTTGATCGACTGATCAACGTACAAGGTGCCTTTACCGACATCGTTGCTTCTAAGATGCCGACCACCAATTTGGTCTGTGAGGGCAAGTAAGGGGGGGCGTTTAACTGTTGAGGCGGGGAAATGGAAGCAGCATGGGGACCCGTTTTTGGTATTCGCGGTAGCGGTCGCCAAAAGCGGCCAGCAGTTTTGCCTCTTCCCATTTGGCGCCTACGTAGCTGTAGCCCGTGGTAACCAGGGCCGCGGTGAGTAAAAGTGCGGTCGGGTGGAGGAGGACGCAGCTCCAGGCTACGGTGATGGCTCCCAAGTAGAGGGGGTGACGCACCACCCCATTCCAGCCCTCCGTATTCAAATCTCCCAAAGCGACTTTACCCTTCGGGTTAGCCAACTGGGCCGTACCGCTAAATTCCCGCCAATCGTAGCGTTGCATGGCGGCTCGGATCAGGTAGAGGCCAAAGCCAAAACCGAGGCCACCCAGTACCAGATGAGACCAGTGCTGGGGCAACAAAATTTGGCCCTCGCCAGTTGAATAAAAGTAGCCGACGGGCAGCAGCATCAAGACCGCTACGCCATTGTAGGCCAAGCGGTAGTAACGCGCGCTGACCCAACGTTGCTGCAAATAATGTTTGACCCGGGTACTGGCCAGTAGGCTGTGCAAGCCGTAGTACAGCACCAGGGCAATTGTAAAACACCAGTTCATGCGTTAAAGCTAATGGATAATTCTTGTAAAACGCCGCGTTGGCGCTTATTAAAAGCCCAACTCAACAATTTGACCCCCCGCGATTTCCACCAGCGCATCCGGACGGGGCGAACGCCACTGGTGGTGGATGTCCGTACGGCCAGCGAATTTGCCAGCGGCCACATTGAGGGCGCGCTCCACATCGACTTCTTTGCGGAGGACTTTTGGGATTGCATAGAGGCCCTCGATCCCCAGCGCGACATTCTCGTTTACTGTCGCACCGGTCGCCGCAGCATCCGCGCCTGTACCTTGATGCGCAACGGTGGCTTCGACAATGCCAAGGTATTCAACCTCGAAGGTGGTTTCGTCGCCTGGCGAACGGCCTTCACGCACTAATTTTTCCGCTCTTCCTACTGCTTTTCCTCTTTGCTCCGGCCAGTGTCTCCACTGGCCTCAGCCCTTTTTAGCCCTTTTTAGCCTTTCTCGTCTTTTACCTCCCCTTACTAGGATTTTGCTGCCCTTTACCAGGTAAAATTCTCTTCCCCTCCGTTTTCCCGCACTTTGTCTCCAGGTCAATCGACCGCACCTTGAGTTTTTCGCGCGACTAGCACAAGGGATTTTCTAACCCGCTTTGCCTACCGCCTCGCCGGCCGGTGGAAAGCAGGCCCAATCCCTTTGCACCATGAAGAAGCAATTCGCTTTGGACGGTCTTCAGCAATCCGCGACCATTCGAGTAAACGCTACCCAGCAGAAAAACTTGAAGGGAGGGGGGGACGACATCGTCACGGAGGAGTTTGCCCTCGTTTAGTCAGGCAATTCCAATTTTCCACAGCTTGCCGGAGGAACGCGCTTCCTTCGGCAAGTGTCGTCTTAGAGCTCGTCGATCTTTTGGTGCAGCCAGCGGGGCACCGCAATGGGATACTGCTCGCGCAATTGTTGGTGCAAATCGGCTCGGCGCTGCTCATCGATGGGCCCCTTGCGACGGATACCGGCCAGCTTATTGGTGAAGCGTCGGAAGCGTTCGTAGGCGGCCTTGGCCTCTTCCCGCATGTATTCGTGGTACTTGAGGTAGCGGTAGAGATTTTCCAACTCCGCGTCGAAGAGGGATTGGTAGCTCTGGTTGAGCATGGCCAGCTCGTAGAGGCTCCGCAGCAAAACGCAGCGCAGCATCAGGGTGTAGGTGGTGGGAGGAAATTTGAGGTCGCTCATGATCGAGGGGACCTCCTCGTATTCGCCCCGGTGGAAGTGGTAGGTCGCCAGCGCCGCCTTGTAAGCATCTTTTTGCCAGGCTTTGGGGAGAAACTTGCGGTACTTTTCGATAAAATCACGGGTCCATTCAAACTCGCCGATCACCGAACCCTTGTTGGCGACGTTGAGGTAGGTGACGTAGGTGATCTCCTTATTGCGCACCAGAATTTCCCGATCGATGCCAATCTGATAGAGCTCCAGTCCTTCGCGGATCACCTCCGGGCTGCCCACCTGATTGATTTGGCGGGTGTTGATGTTGATGAGGTAGTAGAGCACGGTTTGCTGCTCGTCGTCGCGGAGGGTCGAATGGATCAGCCGCTCTTTGATGCGTTGGTAGTTTTGGTCGGAATAACCGTGCAAAAAGATTTGAATGAGGTCCAGGTAGATGTAGACCAGGGGCGTCTCTTCGCTCAGTTGTTTGGAGGCCAAGGCTTGCACCTCGTCAAGCAGCTCGATCTGGTATTCCTCCCCCAAGATATAGTGCCGGTTGAGCAGTTCGCAGCAATAGCGGAGCTTGCGGAGTACAAAAAAGGCATCCAGGTGGCCCATGGCCCTTTGGATATCGTCAATTTTAGGATCTTGTTTTTCGGTGCTGGGGTGGAAAAAATAGTGGTGGTGTAGGTCCATCAGGTCCAGGTGGTAGCTGGAGCTGCGCAATCCGGCTTCGGGATGCCATCGGATGAGGTTTTGGGTGGCGAGGGCAAATTGCTCGTAGAGCTTTCGCCTTTCCAGTGCTTTGATGGTCAGTTTTTTACGGGGCAGACTTTCCTGTTTGAGGAGGCCCATGATCAGGAAAAATTCTAGGTGTCGGGTCAACTCCGACATGGTATTGCGCAGCGACTTATTGGAACTGGCCTGGTCGCCAAAGAGGCTTCGTTGAATCTTGTCCTTGTCCAGCTCCTGGTCCAGTTTGGACCATTTGCCACAGCGGGGCTTGAGATAGGCCCAGAGCTGATCGGTTTCGGTTTTGGTAGAAAAAAAAGAAGTCTGAAGGAGCTCATCAAACTGCTCGATTTCGCGCGGCCGGAGTAGACTCAACAACTGGATGAGCTTGCTCTGTTTCATTGACTTGGGGTTTGTACGAATTGCGACGCTCTCGGATACGCACTTCGGCTTGGGCATTGTCTTGGTGAAAAATTGTGACAGGTGATCGAATTTCTCCGCCAAATTAACAGCCAATTAGAAGCATAATCGGCCCGGGTTTTTGTAGCTTGACCGGATCTTAAATATAGGACTTTTGCAGTAATATGCTAAAGAACTGGTTAAAAATTAGGAGCGTTGTTGCGTAAGGCAAGGCTTACAATCTATTTGCTAAAATTTTGGAGATGAGCCTTGGTGTATTGGCAGACTTGCTACATCGTTATTCCAGTGAACTACTCGGTGGTTTGCTCATATTGTTATCGGTAATGGGGGCCCTCTACGGTCTGCGGAGCCAACAGCTTCGGCATTTGCAACGCCGCTACGATCGGCTGCAAATCAGGTACGTAGAGCTCAACCACCGGATAACCAATAGCCTCTCCGTGCTGGACAGCTTGCTGCGGATTCAGGCCCGCCGGCTCACCGTGAGCGAGGCGCGGGGAGCCCTCCGTCAAGCTTCCGAACGCATCCGGGTCATTACCCAACTGCACCACCAAGTTATCCTGGCCGGTCTGGGTACGACGGTGTTGATGTCGTGTTATCTGCTGCAATTGATAGACCAGCTGGTCTAGATGAGTCTGCCCATCCAAAGACCCCCCCGGATTTTTACCGATATCGACTTGATTTGTCTGGCGGTCGAACCCGCCCTGGGTATTGGGCTAATCCTCAATGAATTGGTGACCAATGCCTACAAATACGCTTTTGTCCAACAGGAGCAGCCCCGACTCTCCATCCTCCTCAAACGGGTGGGCGCCCACAGCCTTTGTCTCATCATCAGCGACAATGGCCCCGGTTAGCCCCTCAGTCCCGGCCGGATGGAAGCCCACCGGATGGGCCTGCAATTGGTGCGTACCCTGGTCCAACAATTGCGGGGCGAATTCGCCATGGAAAACCAATCCGGTGCTCGCTTTTACATCCGCATTCCCATACTGACCAAACTGAGTTGAGGCATGCAGTGGCCCCGAATTTTGCTAGTAGAAGATAACCTCATCCTCATTCAGGACCTGTGTGAACAGCTCCGGGGCCTGGGCTACGCCCAACTCACCGCCACCAGCGATACCCAGAGCGCCTTTCAAGCCTTTACCCAACAAATCCCAGACTTGGCCATCATCGACATCCAGCTGAATCGGGACAAACGCGGCGGCATCCTCCTGGCTCGTCAATTCCGGCAACTGCGGCCCATCCCCATCATCTTTCTAACCGGCCTGCCGGGTACCGAAGTCCTGACCCAAGCCCTCCAAACCGGCCCCGTCAACTATCTGCTCAAACCCTACCGCCAGGAGGAGCTACACGCTGCGGTGCTCCTGGCCCTGACTCCCCAGTACCGCTTCCCGCCACCCGGCCCCGGCCTTCCTCCCTCCCCCGTCGAGTGCTATCTCCTTCACGATTCCTTCTTTGCCAAACAACGGGATCGCTACGTCAAAGTGGACATCAGCGAAATCTTGTGGGTTGCGGCCGACAATGTCCTGGTGGAGGTCATCACCACTCCCCAACGCTACCTGCTTTCCACAACACTCAAGAGCTTCTGCCAGCAAATCAAACATCCCGATCTCATTCGCGTCCATCGTTCCTACGTCGTCAACATCCATCGGGTGACCGCTTTTTCCGAAGGACAGCTCTACTTGAAGGGGCCCCAGGGGACGCAGCGCATTCCCGTGGGACCGAAGTACCGCCACAATTTTTTTGACCGCATTCGCCGGCTCCAAACCAAGTAAAATCGGTCAAAAAAAGGTCGGACAAATGCTGGTTTTTCTCCGTTAAAAGGCTGCTAATTCTAAATAACTTTCTACTGACTTTGAAATAATCACAGCTCTCTTTTGCTCCTCGAGGAGCTACAGTGGCGGCTTCGGCCGCCACTTTTTTCTGTAAAAACCATCCTTTCCCCAAAGTTGGCCGTTTTATTTCACGGAAATGCTTACCTTCTGTAATGTTCAGGTTCCTCGTACTGATTGTGCTACTGTCTTATGCCTGCGGGAACCCCCGTTTGAAAACCTCTGATACCGAAAATCCCCTGAACGAAACTGCGGCGAGTGCCCGTCTGCTGTTTTTTAGCAAAACGGCGGCTTTCCGCCACGAATCCATTCCCAGTGGACTGGCTGCGCTACAACGGATTGCCCAGCAGTCCAACTGGCAGTGGGTCGCTACCGAGCGATCCACCATCTTCCATCCCGACTCCCTCCCTCGTTTCGACGCCATCGTTCTGCTCAATACCACGGGCGACGTATTCGACGACGCCCAGCAGGAAGCCTTGCGCCGTTACGTGCGCGCTGGTGGGGCCTTGGTCGGTATCCACGCCGCCACCGATACCGAGCACGACTGGCCCTGGTATCAAAAAGCGATGGCGGCAAAATTTGATTCGCATCCCGCGCCTCAGGAGGCCCGCTTGATCGTTCGCCGCGATCAGGACCATCCGGCCACCCGGCACCTGCCCGCAGAATGGCGGGTCTACGACGAGTGGTACTACTTTGCGGCTCCCGTTGGAGACTACGTCACGCCACTCCTTTTCCTGGATCGGGAGAGTATCACGGGTGGTAAGTCGTCGACTGGGCAGCATCCGCTCTGTTGGTATCACGAGTACGACGGTGGACGCGTCTTTTACACCGCCCTGGGGCATACGGAGGCTATTTATCAAAATCCCGCGTACCTCCAGCATCTACAGGGGGCCATCGATTGGGCCCTGGCTCCTCAGAACCATTGAACGCTTCTTCGCTACTAAAAACCTTTCGAAAGGACTCCTACTGGTTGGGGGTCCAATCGGTCAGAGCGGTGGCCAATTCCTTTTGATCGTTCGTTCTCACCAACCGGTGGAGGAAGCGGTGGGTGTCGAGGGTTTGGACCTCGGCCCGGACTTCGTCCTGCCACTGGGCTTCGGCGCGGTAGATAATGTCGAGTTGTTGGAGTTGGCCGTTTTGCAGGACGGGGGCGGCGAGTGCTTCCAGCATCCAGTTGAGGTAGACGACGTTGTTGAGGTGACCGTTGAAGTCCAGGTCGTACCAGGCGACGCGGAATGTGCGTTGGCGTTCGGCGGATTGCCAGGGGGGGAGTTTGAGTTCGGGGCGGGGGAGGCAGTCGGCGGGGTCGGGCATTTTAAAGCGGACGATAAAATCGGCGGGGATGGGGGCGAGACGGCGATTTTGGGTATCCATCAGTAGCCACTTGGAGGCGGCCTCGGCGATGAGTTGTCCGTCGGCATCGAAGACGCGGTAATCGCGATAGGTAAAGAGGCGGTGGAAGCCCGCGGGATGGGTTTCGATGGTGATGGTTTCGCCCAGTTGGGGGAGGCGTTGGACCCGAAAGCGCATCTGGCGGATGACCCAGGAGATTTGGGCTTATTCCAGGTCCCAGACCGATACCTTGAGGTCGATCACGTTTTGCATCGCGGCCTCGTGCATCAACTTAAGGAGGTGAGCGAGGGTGGCTTCTTTTTTTTGTCCGGTCTCGTAAGTGCGAATTTTAAAACTTTCTCGATAAGTGAGGAGGTGGGGCAGCTTTTGCATGGGGACGTGCGTTTTTACGATAGCAACAAAACAAAACATAATGCTATGAAAAAATAAGCACTAAAGCGAACGCAACGGAAAAAATTACTGTTGCTTTTTGTACACACTCTTACCATAGCCTCCCGACCAACTTTTGAACCGTTTCATTCTATTCACCCTAAACTGTGCAGCTATGTTGTACCTCATCGCTTTTTTGATCGTCCGGTTGGTGTACGAGGTTTATCGGGGCTGAGGTTGCGGCAGCTCGCCCTCAATGACAGGCCGCGTTGCTGTACTCCACATGCCCTCGACCCTCCCAGCACCGCCAAACTTGCCGCGCGGAGCTAATCCGCCAAAATCCATTTTGCCTTTCCATCCTAATGATCGCCTTCGAAGCGCTCACCGAATCATCCAGTAAGCCATCCTCGGTAACGGTCACCAGTACCTTGTCGAACACTTCACCTCCGCTGAGACTCTTGACGGCCACCGTCTTTTCCCGACAATCGAATTGTGCCCCTACGAATTGGAGGGCCACCGTCAGGGGCGATTCCGTCCAGGCCTGACCCGCTTCCCGCGCTTGGGCCACTTCCTCGTTGAAGGCGGTAAAGCTCATCACCTGCCCCTTGGTCTCCAGGCTTTCCGGGCTTGGTGGGGGAGGGGGGCTGCTGGGCGCTGGTGGAGAGGAGAGCGATTGGGCAAGCGGGGTACTATCGGCGAGCTGGGCGCTTTGGGTGGGAGGAGTCGTTCCCGTCTCGCAGGCGACCAAAACGGACATACAACCGATCAAAAATGCGGTGAAATAGCGTTGGTTCATACAATAAAGATAGCGGATTTTATCGTTTTTTTACCGCGGCCCAAAAACTAGCCGCACGCACCTATTCGTTCCCCAATAAAGAATCGCCATGAGTCGGATGAAAATGCTGAAAAACGAGAAGAAAAATCGCCGTAAAGCCTTCTGGCTCACTACGGTTTTTTACCTATCCATCTTCGGCGGAGGCTTGCTCTACAGCCAGAGCGAGTCCTTGCTTCCCTTGCTGCCGGATTCGGTCAAAGAGGTACTCCCCGAGTGGTGGGTCCAACCCGAAGCGGCGCCCGCCGCCGGAAACAAGCCCAGTGCCTGAGGCTATTCCCGAAACAGACCCAGCAACTCTCCCGACACCAGATTAATCACCTTACCGAGGTCCTCGGGATTGTTCTTAAAATCCACTTCGTTGGCATCGATCACCAGTAAGTTGCCTTCCCGGTAGCCATCGATCCAATCTTCATAACGCTCGTTGAGTCGTTTGAGGTAGTCGAGGCTCATGCTGCCTTCGTAATCGCGTCCGCGGGTTTGGATGTGGGAGACGAGGGTGGAGATGTCGGCTTTGAGGTAGATCAGGAGGTCGGGGGGCTGAATCTGGGAGGTCATCAGCTTAAAGAGGTCGAAGTAATTGTTGAAATCTCGGGTCGACATGAGCCCCATATCGTGGAGGTTGGGGGCAAAAATGTAGGCATCCTCGTAGATGGTCCGGTCCTGGACGACGGTGATCCCGCCCTTGAGGATTTCGAGGATTTGCCGGTAGCGGTTGTTGAGAAAATAGACCTGCAAATTGAAGGACCACCTTTTCATATCGTTGTAAAAGTCACTCAGGTAGGGATTGTTGTCCGTAGATTCGTAGTGGACTTCCCAGCCAAAATGCTTGCCCAACTGGGTGCAGAGGGTGGTTTTACCCGCCCCGATGTTGCCCGCAATGGCGATGTACTTGATGGCGGGATAGGTGGTGGCTTCGTTCATTGTGTGCAGTTTAGAGATTGAAAGCAACGTAAAAAAAAGACGGATTGGGGCCGATCAAATGGCTGCGCCAAATTACGAAGCTTCCCACATTTTTCGGTAATGCGGAGGAGAAAAATAAAGCGACAATTTGGGACGACCCCGCAAATTGGCTACCTTGGCCGATGAATTGATCCTACCGATCTAATAATTTATCATGACCGTAGACAACGCGCTAATTTCCAAGCTGGAAAAGCTGGCCCGCCTGCAATTACCGCCCGAGCAGCGCCAACAACTGCTCGGTGACCTCAACGCCATCCTCGAAATGGTGGCCAAGCTCAACGAGTTGGACACCGAAGGCGTAGCTCCCCTGACCTACATCAGCGATGCCGTTTTCCTCGGTCGCGAGGACGTCGTCGCCAAACAGGTCGACCGGGAAGCCGCCCTACGCAACGCACCGGACCAGGATGGGCAGTACTTTAAAGTGCCCAAGGTAATCGATTTGTAAGTCACTAAATACGCTGGAATGGAACCCGTTATCGAAGTCAAGGGATTACGCAAGACCTACGTCATGGGAACGCAGACCGTCAATGCCTTGCGCTCGGTCGATCTGAATATCCACAAAAATGATTACGTCGCCCTGATGGGCCCCTCCGGCTCGGGGAAGTCTACCCTGATGAACCTGCTGGGCTGTCTGGATACCCCCTCGGCTGGCGATTACCGGCTCGACGGCATCAACGTCAGTACCATGGAGGACGCTGATCTGGCCGAAGTACGCAACAAAAAGATCGGCTTTGTTTTCCAAACCTTTAACCTCCTGCCCCGCCTCTCCGCCCTGGGCAACGTCGCCCTGCCGCTGGTGTACGCCGGCCTGGGACGCAGCGCCCGCGAGGCCAAGGCCCGGGCCGCCCTCGAATCCGTAGGCCTGGGCGACCGCGTCGACCACAAACCCAACGAACTTTCCGGGGGGCAGCGCCAACGGGTGGCCATCGCCCGGGCCCTGGTCAATGATCCCTCCCTCATCCTGGCGGACGAACCCACGGGGAATCTCGATACCCGCACCTCCATCGAAATCATGGCCATCTTCGAGGAGCTCTACAAAAAGGGCAATACCATCATCATCGTTACCCACGAACCCGATATTGCCGAGCATTGCCAACGCATCATCCGCCTGCGCGACGGGCTGGTGGAAAAAGACGAGATCAACGAACGGATGGTCAGCGCTCAGTCCAATCCGATTTTGCTTCAACCCCTGGACTGACTACGGGGCGGAGCCTTTCACCTTATCCAAATTCAAACCATGTCCTTTAAGATCTATACCAAAACTGGCGACCTAGGCGAGACCTCGCTTTTCGGTGGCCGCCGCTTGTCCAAAAGCCACCTCCGCATCGAATGCTACGGTACGGTCGACGAGCTCAACGCCTTCATCGGATTGCTGCGCGATGGCCTGAGCGATGCCGCGCGCAAGGAGCAACTCAAAGCCATCCAAGATCGTCTCTTCGTAATTGGCTCCAACCTGGCCAGCGATCCCGAGAAGGATTTGCCCGTACCCGACATCCTGGCCTCCGACATCGACCTGCTGGAGAAGGCCATGGATACCATGGATGAGGACCTCCCCCCCCTCAAAAACTTTATCCTGCCGGGGGGGCATCCCCTCGTCTCCCAGGCCCACGTTTGCCGAACGGTCTGCCGGCGGGCCGAGCGCCTGATCGTCGCCCTACAGCGGGCCGAACCCGTCGCCCCCATTATTCTCCAATACCTCAACCGCCTGTCGGACTATTTCTTTATCCTTTCCCGTCACCTGGCTCTCCAAATGGGCGTGGAGGAGATCGTCTGGAATCCCCGCAGCTAAAGGGGCTTTTCCCGTCAATTCTTATCTTTGTGGCGTATGAAGGACCCCGCCCTACGTCGTTTTTGGACCTGGTCCAGTTGGAGCCGTTACGGACTCGCACTGGTCGTAGTGGTTTTTATCAGTTTTCTCTTTCCCCAAGTGGAAAAGGAAACGTGGGCCGACCGGGCGGGTGGCGTCTGGACGGGAGCGGACCTCTACGCGCCCGCGCCCTTGCCCCTGCGTAGAGGCGATACCGCGACCGCTCCGTCCGAAGGGCTGGAGCAGCTGCCCCGCTTTCGCCTCGACCGTCAGCGGGCCGAAGTGGAGGAGTTGACCTTCGCCCAAGAATTCCAAAGCCAGCTTACCATCGTACGCCAGGATCGCTCGGCTTATTTCGACCTGTTGCGCTTTCCCGAAAAGTACCTGAACTACGGCAAGGGTTTGATCCGCCACTTTTACGACATTGGAATCCTTCCCCCGCCCGAAGTATTCGACCCGGCGCAGCAGCCCGAGTTGCTCCTCGATGATGGGGTAGCCACCAAACGCCGCTCGGTTAATGCTTTTTTGACCCTGGAGGGTGTGGAGTTGGCCATTGGCGATTCCCTGTTTGCCAGTGGCTTGGCAGAAGCGGAGTTTCTTTTTCCCCTACTTCAGGTGCGCTTTCGCTCCAACCTGCTCCCGCTGATAGCGGAGGAGGGCACGGCTGGCGCACCCGTGGCGGCGGTCGCGATTCCCCGTGGGGCCCTGCTGGTGGCCCGGGGGGATAGCCTGGGGGAGGAGGTCCAGCTGCGGCTAGAGGCTTACGAGGAGTGGCGGATGACCAATGGCCAGGGCCCCGCCCAGCCCGCCCTGATTTTTACGGGCAACTTTTTACTGACCAGTCTGCTCATCGGCCTGTTTCTGTTTTACCTCCAGTTTCATGCCCCCGATGCCTTTGGGTCGTGGAAGAAGTTGAGCTTTATGTTGCTTTGGTTGGCGGTGTATAGCTATCTGGTGTATTCACTGGAAAATCTATCGGCGCTGAGTGTTTACGTGATCCCCTTTTGCATTGCTCCGCTAATCATCAAGGTCTTCTTCAACGATCGGCTCGCGCTCTTTACCCACTTGATCGTCATCCTAATCGCCAGTATGCTGACGGCCGAGGGCTACGAATTTACCTTTCTCAATTTGCTGGCGGGGATCGTGGTGGTATTGAATAAAGTTGAATTGCGCAATTGGTCGCGTTTTTTTTACACCATTGCGGCCCTCTTCGTGGCCTACGCGGCGGGCTTTCTGGGATTGTCCCTGATCGGTACGGGGCAGTGGATGGCCATCGAATGGACGACCTACCGTTGGCTGTTTCTCAACGTCTTGCTGACCCTACTGGCCTATCCCTTGATCCCACTGCTGGAGCGAATTTTTGGTTTCGTCTCTTCGATTACGCTGATAGAATTATCAGACATGAATCAGCCCCTGCTCAAGGAATTGTCTTTGGTAGCGCCGGGCACCCTCCAACATTCGCTACAGGTCGCTAATCTGGCCGAGGCGGCAGCCAACGCGATTGGAGCCAAGCCACTTAAGATTAAGGAGGCCGCGCTCTATCACGATATCGGGAAGGTACCCAAAGCCGGACAATTCATTGAAAATCAAAATGGCCCCAACCCCCACGACCAACTCGAACCCCTCCAAAGCGCCCAGCTGATCATCGAACACGTGGCCGAGGGCGAGCGGCGGGCCCGCAAGGCCAAACTGCCCGAAGTACTGATTGACTTTATCCGTTGCCACCACGGCACCACCCGGGTGGAATACTTTTACCAACGCTACCGCCAACAACATCCTGACCGCCCCGTCGACCCCTCCGCTTTTCGCTACCCCGGCCCCAAACCCCGGCGCAAGGAAGAAACCATCCTGCTGCTCGCCGATTCCCTAGAGGCGGCCAGCAAGAGTTTGCAAAAACCCACGGAAAAAGAGTTGGAGGAATTGGTCGATCGCATCGTGGCGGGCAAGATCGGGCAGGGGCAGCTCCTGGAATCCCAGCTGACTTTTAGGGAGTTGGACCGCTGCGTATTGGCCTTTAAGCAACTCCTCAAAAGCATTCACCACCTGCGGGTGGAATATCCTACCAAGTAGTTCTAGCTAAATCCACCGCCGTAGCTGCCGTTGTACTGGATGACGAAGGTATCGGCGATTTTGTCGTGAACGGCCTGCTTGCGTTCGTCGAAGGCGACGAAGATCAGGGAGACGATCACCAGCAAACTGATCAGCTGATTGACCGAACCGAGGGTGACGAAGAGGTTTTCCGCTTCTAGGATGATGGCTGCATTGAAGACAACCGAGCTGATGAGGCTGATGCCGTAGATGACGTAGCGGCGCAGCGCGTGGTTGATGTCAATTTTTTGGGCCTCCGCGTCGACGACTCGTAGGCGCATGGCCATCTTACCCAGGGTAGCGCCGTACTGGCCTTCCATGATGATCTTGTAGGCGGCCGGAATGAGCGCATTGAACATGACGTAGGGGGAGTACACGGCCTCCAGAAAGCTGATGTCGTACACCGCGGTAATGAAGAAAAGGGTAATGACGTAGATGGGAATCATGACGAGACCGTCCACGAGCGAGGCACCGACCCGCTGCCAGAAGCTGGCCAGCTGTACGCCTTCCCAGGGGGAGTTGTTTTCGGTGTAGTCGCTATCGAGAATTTCGTTGTGTTTAAAATCTTCCATAACTTTTTATTGAGGTTTATTTAATCAAGCCCTCGTACAGCCACTTGGCCAGGGCTTCGCGGTTGCTTTCGAGGACGAAACGCTTTTGATCGGCGCTGTTGCGGATATTGCCCAGTTCGATAAAGACGGCCCGGGGCTTGCACTCGCGGAGCATGTGGAGGTCGCGCCCGGTAACGGTGCCGGTATAGCGTCCGTTGGAGCGGTACTTTTTGTACTTCTGGGCAAAGGTTCGGTGGATGTTTTTGGCGATGCGGCGGCTGGAGTCGCTGCCGGGGTAATGGTAAAAGAAGACGTCGGTATTGACGCCTTTGCTGCTGGAGTCGATGTGGATGATAAGGGCTTGTTGGTCTTTGATACCCTGTTTGCGGTGGCGTTCGTAGAGGGTATTGATGGCGTCCGAACGCTGGAATAGCCGTGCCTTTTGGCTGCGGGGAATTTTGTAGTCGCCCCAGCAGTATTCGTCGGTATCGCAGTCGAGGTATTCGCCGGAGCGGAGGCCGTCGTCGGGGTCGCGGGTGATCATGTAGGCGATGGCGCCGTGTTGGATTAGGCGGCGACAGAGGCGGAGGGTGACGTCGTAGGCGTATTCGTCCTCACACAGTTGGTGTTTGCGGTATTTGCCCACCGCACCGGGGTCGGGGCCGCCGTGGCCGCTGACCAGGTAAAAGACCTTGCCCCGTAGTTTTTGGTCGACTAGGGGGATGTGGGCGTATTGGGCACCGAAGATGGGGAATTTGCGGGCGCCGCTAAATTTCTGCTGTTGTTCGATGATTTTGGGGTCGATCTTCTCCCGAGCGGGTGGGGGAGGAGGGGGGTTGGAGGGATCGACTTGGGCCGTGGTGGACTCGCCACTGAGGCAGGACAATTCGTGGTAGGGTACCCACAGGATATTGGATCGGGTGAGGGTGGAGCGGCGGAGCTCTTCGGCGAGCATGGTTTCGTTGTAGCGTTTGATGCGCAGGGCCTGCTCCCAACCGGGAATATCCAGGGTGGTGCGGATGCTTTTGCCGTTGTAGCGGTAGATGAGTACGGGGATGTAGTATTTTTGACCGGCTTGGAGTTGGGATTCGGCGGAAAGCTGGTTGAGGCTGTAGAACTGGTCGAAATTACAGTCGTGTTTTTCGAGGTGGTAGCGTTCGAGCAGTTTGTAGATATTGTCTCCCGAGCGGGCGGGGACGCGGTGGAAGCGTTTTTCTTCGTGGGGCCGGAAGGCAGTAAGCACGCCCAAGGCGACGAGAAACAGCAAAAATCGGTACATCTGATAATCCATTTTCCATGCAATTGGCCGCGGCATCGGGCAAAAGTACACACTTGACGATAGTCCGCTGCAAAAGCCGTGCACAAATTATCCATTTTCTCTATTTATCCCAAGGTCGCCTCCGATTTTCATCCCTCTCCTCGCTTCTCGCCGGTCTCCCCGTTCATTTTTACCCCGGGTTGACGCGGCATCTTCCAAAAGATGCGTACTTTTGCGCCATGCAAATGATCGGAGAAATTGGCGTTCTGCTGCGGAAAGAGTTGGTTCTGGAGTGGCGCTTGCGTTATGCGATAAGCGGCATTTTATTGTACGTTCTTTCTACCGTATATATTGTGTACGCCTCCTTCGTAAACGTTCCCGCCCCAACCTGGAATGCGGTATTTTGGATCATTGTGCTCTTCGCCTCGGTCAACGCCATTGCCAAGAGCTTTGTCCAGGAAAACGGCCAGCGCCAACTGTACTACTACATCCTCGCCAATCCCACTTCCATCGTACTGGCCAAGGTCATCTACAATACCCTCTTGTTGTTTGGGCTTTCCCTGCTGTGCTACGGCGCCCTCGGTACGGTGGCCGGCAATCCGGTAAAGGACCAGGGCCTTTTTGCGCTCGGTCTGTTTTTGGGGAGCCTGGGCTTTTCGATTGCTTTTACCTTTATCTCGGCCATCGCCTCCAAAACCAATAACAGCGGTAGTTTGATGGCCATTCTCAGTTTCCCCATCGTCATCCCCATAATCATGAGCCTGATTAAACTCTCGGCCAGTGCCTTGCGTTTGATTCAGGACACCGCCATTTGGAAGGATATCCTCACCCTGACCGCCATCGACACGATGCTAATCGCCCTGAGTTTTATCCTGTTCCCGTATTTGTGGCGAGATTAATTCCTAAAACACAAGCCGCATGCTCAAACACTGGTGGAAAATACTCAGCGTACTCATCATCCTCTACGTCCTGACGGTTGGTCTGCTGGTGCCCCTATCTCCGGGGATTACTTCGGTGAGCCCCCAAACGCTGCCCGGTGGCAACCCGGCCCGCCTCCTGTTGGTGGGTTACAATTCCCACTTCCAAAGGGCCCAAAACAATCGGGTGTGGCTCAAACTGTCCGAATCCGGTGATTCTACCGAAAATGGTCAAACCTTCCTGATTCAGGGGACGGAGATCCGCGTGCAGAACGATCGTTCGATGACGGTGGGCTTTGACGTACCGGCGCACTTTCCGGGAGACAAAACCATCCGCAGCGCCTCCGTCATCATCGACAATGAGATCGACGGAACTTCGGTGTACCCCGGGGCGGTTTTTATCAAGCAGGCCATTACCAACAAGAGCGCCGCTGCCTTCTGGACCAAGGTGCGTATGGACGATTTGCACAACCGTTCGTTTATGACCTTCCCCTTCCGCAACATCCTCTCCGAGACCATCCGCAATACCTACTTTCACGTCCCGATGATGTTCGCCATGGTCTTCCAGTTTAACGCATCGGTGATTAACAGTAAGCGCTAACTGCGATCCCAAACTCGGTGGAACGATCACCGCGCCGTGGCCTACGCTCGGGTGGGAGTGGTACTTGGGATCCTCGGCCTGCTCACCGGCGCCCTCTGGGCCAAGTGGACCTGGGGCGCCTTCTGGAGCTGGGACATCAAACAAAATATGTCCGCCGTGGCCCTTTTGATCTACCTGGCCTACTTCGTCCTACGCAGCTCGCTGGATGACCTCGAACAAAGCGCCCGAATCAGCGCGGTATTCAATATTTTTGCCTTTGCCATGCTCATCCCCCTGATTTTTGTGATCCCCCGGCTCACGGATAGCCTGCACCCCGGCAATGGGGGCAATCCCGGAATGGGGGGAGAAGACCTCGACAATACCATGCGGATGATCTTCTATCCGGCCATCATCGGCTGGACCCTATTGGGTTTTTGGATCGCCAATTTGACCTACCGGGCCAGCGATCTTCGCGAAAAGCTCTACGAGCGCTTGGACCTTTAATGACGGGAGAAATTGACTTGGAAAAAGTCGGGGAATAATTTTTTTTAATAAAAAAATAAGGCGAGTTTTAGCTCGTCATTTTGAGCCATGAGAAAAAAAAATACCATTGTGCTTTCGGCCCTACTATTGGTCCTACAAAACCTTTCTGCTCAAGGCGGCGATCCAGATTTTATGCGCAGTACGGGAAAAATCTACGTAGTGGTGGCGGTGATCGTAGCGATCTTCATCGGACTGGTTTTCTTTATGGTTTACCTTGACAAGAAACTAACCAAATTAGAAAACCAAATCAATGAGCAATGAGTAAGACCACAGAGGCTCACGCCCAACTCAGCTTTTTCGAAAGCGTCAATCGCAACTTCGATCGCGCCGCGGTTCATACCGGACTGCCGAAGGGCCTACTGGCCCAGATCAAGGCTTGCAACGCCGTTTATCAGGTGCGCTTTCCCGTCAAAATTGGCAATGAATACCAGGTCATTGAAGCTTATCGGGTCCAACACTCGCACCACCGGCTGCCCACCAAAGGAGGGATTCGCTACAGCCAAAAGGTCAATCAGGACGAAGTCATGGCACTCGCTTCCTTGATGACTTACAAGTGTGCCATCGTCGACGTGCCCTTCGGTGGGGCCAAGGGGGGGGTAAAGATCAGCCCCCGCTCCTACACGCCGGCCCAGCTGCAAAAAATTACCCGTCGCTACACCACCGAACTGATTCGCAAAAACTTTATCGGCCCCGGCATCGACGTACCCGCTCCCGACTACGGAACGGGGGCTCGGGAAATGGGCTGGATTTTGGATACTTACCTCACCTTTAAGGGAGGAGAAATCGACGCTGCGGGCTGCGTGACCGGTAAGCCGGTCAACCAAAACGGCATTCGCGGCAGAACGGAGGCGACCGGTCGTGGGGTCTTTTACGCGCTGCGGGAGGCCCTGTCGTACAAGGATGACATGGACAAGCTCGGTCTGACGACCGGGATGGAGGGCAAACGCATCGCCATCCAGGGCTTGGGTAACGTGGGCTACCACACCGGCATCATTTGCCAAGAAGAAGGCGGGGCCCTCATCACCTGCGTGGCCGAATACGAAGGGGCGATTTTCAATCCCAAGGGATTGGACATCAAGGCCCTGGCCAAGCACCGCAAGGAGACCGGATCGATTCTGGACTTCCCCGGTGCCAAGAACCTGACGGGCCGCAAGGACGTCCTGGAGATTGACTGTGACGTACTGATTCCGGCGGCATTGGAAAACCAGATCCGCGTTGATAATGCGCCCCGCGTCAAGGCCAAGATTATTGCCGAGGCAGCCAACGGACCGATTACGGCGGCGGCCGAGGAGATTTTGATCGAAAAGGGCATCCTGATCATCCCCGACATGTATTGCAATGCGGGCGGGGTAACGGTATCCTATTTCGAGTGGTTGAAAAACCTGTCCCACATGCGTTTTGGGCGGATGGAGAAGCGATTTGACCAGAATACCTACCACAATTTGGTGGCCCTGGTCGAGCGCCTAACCGGCAAGACCATCGACAACAAAGAGCGGGCCTTGCTCACCAAGGGGGCCGACGAGATCGACCTGGTTCGCTCGGGTCTGGAAGAAACGATGGTAACGTCTTACAACGAAATCCGCAAGGTATACAAGCGTAAAAAAGCCGTTCAGGACCTGCGAACGGCCGCTTTTATCAACGCGCTGGGGAAGATTGGCAGCGACTATTTGGCCCTGGGAATCTTTCCATAGCCCCGCAAAAAGATATTTCAACGGAGTGGCATTCTCAACAAGAATGCCACTATTTTTTAGCCCTTTACAAAATATTATTGGTAAAAATGCAGGAAAATCAAGCCTTGATGAAATTAACAAAGGTTTATGGCCAAATTTTTTGTGGTTTATTTTTTTGTAGATATATTGCGCTTTCATCATTGAAAACCACCTAAAACACTAGAGACTGGATAAATATTAAACGTATGATTGCCGAAAATAGTAAAACCGATAAGATCGATTTAAAGATCATCAAGATATTACAGGAAAACAGTAAGATACCAATCTGGACTTGTCGAAGCAAATTGGATTGTCTCCCGCCCCCACACTGGAGCGGGTCAAGAAGCTGGAGCAGGCCGGGATCATTGAGAGCTACCACGCACAGGTCAATCCCCAGGCCATCGGGCTAAACGTCAAAACCTTTGTGCTGGTATCGCTGGCGTGGCAAAAGGAAAATGCCCTCAACGACTTTTTGGATAAGATCAAGAGCATCGAGGAGATCACCGAGTGCTACATCATCACGGGCGAGGCGGATTTTTTGATCAAAATCATCTGCAAAGACATTCCCACCTACGAGAAATTACTGTTCAAGACGCTGTCGCAGATCGAAGAAATCGAGCGACTCAAGACACTGATGACACTATCGACGGTAAAACACTCCAAGGTGTTGCCTTACGCCTACGAGTAGCCGCCGAGCTAAAGTTCCAACCTCATTTCGCCGCCGCCGGACTACCGGATGGCGGCGTTCTCATTCCCCGCGGATTTATGAAAAAGAAAAAACGGACCTTGCTCTGGGCCCTGGAGCCCGGGGCAGAATTGGTGGCGGCTGGGCTGGTTCCGGCCACCTCCTACCTCTTCGGTACGATGCACGTACGCGATCAAAGGGCCTTTGGCTATCTCGAACAGGTGTACGAGCGCATCGAAGCTTGTTCGGCTTTTGCCACCGAGTTTAACCTGGAGGAAATGAATCCCGAAGCCGCCCTGAACATGATGCGATTACCCGCGGGGCAGCACTTGGAGGAACTATTTTCCCCCAAGCGCTACCAAAAGCTACGCCGGATCTTTGCCAAAACGACCGGTATCCAGCTCGATCTGTTTCCCTTTGCCAAGCCCCTGCTCATCAGCAACCTCATCAGCGAGGCGGTCCTGTCCAAAGACATGCCCCATTCGCTCGACGAATCCCTGTGGCGCCACGCACGTAGCCAAGGTAAGGTCCTGCTGGGGCTGGAAACTTACGCGCAGCAAGCCGCCGTCGTCCAACGCATCCCCCTGGACTATCAGGTCAAAGCCCTGCGTGACATTGGGAAAAACTTTCGAAGTTTTCGCCGCCAGTTGTTGCGGATGACCGAGCTCTACGCCCGGGCGGACCTGCAACAGCTCTGTCGCCAGGCCCGTAAAAACGCTGGGGGACTTCGCGAGATCCTGCTGTACCAGCGCAACCACCACATGGCCGCGCGCATCGAAGCGATCAACCACGAGCACAGCCTGTGTTGTGCCATCGGTGCGGGACACTTGGCGGGAAAACGAGGGGTATTGCGACAACTCAAAAAACGGGGCTACCAGTTGCGTCCCATTCCGGCGGAGAAGCGAGTGGAAGGTTAGCTGTACGACAAAAAAAAATAAGCTACCGAGGTGATCCAAAAGGATAGATTTACGTTTCTATGGTGTATTTGGGCGGTGATCGTCGAGTGAATGGGTGAGACCGTCGAAGGCTGGTACCACCCGGTCGAGTTGCCCGATAGCGGGTGGACATCTTTCCGGGCTGGCCGCTACATTTGTACAAAATTCCGTTACACCTACACCATTGTGATGAAGAATCGGACCTCTACTTTCCTCCTTTTATTCGGCATTATTCTTTTCTCTTCTTCCCTGCTTGCCCAAGATTCCTACACCTTCAGCGGCTATATCAAGGACCAGGCGACGGGAGAGACCTTGCCCTTTGCCAATGTCTACCTCAAGTCGGATCCCGGACAGGGAACGACCACCAACGTCTACGGCTTTTACTCCCTGACCCTACCGGCGGGGGAATACACCTTGGTTTTTTCCTACCTGGGCTACGGCGATGTGGAACGCAATCTGACCCTGAGCGCCGACCAACGGATCAATATTGAGCTATCGCAGGGCATCACGATGGAAGATGTGGTGGTGACGGCGGAGGAAAAGGATGCCAATGTGGAGAGTACGGAGATGGGTACGGTAGAGCTGCCGGTGGAGGACATCAAGACCCTGCCCGCTATCTTTGGCGAGGTGGACATTCTCAAGGCCCTGCAATTGCTGCCGGGGGTGATGTCGGCGGGGGAGGGGACCTCGGGTTTTTACGTTCGTGGTGGTGGGCCGGATCAAAACCTGGTGCTGCTCGACGAAGCGGTGGTGTACAATTCGGGGCACTTGCTGGGTTTCTTCTCGGTGTTCAACTCGGATGCGCTCAAGAATACGACCCTCATCAAGGGGGGAATGCCGGCAGCTTACGGCGGTCGGATATCCTCGGTGGTGGATATTCAGATGAAGGAGGGCAACGACAAGTCCTACAGCGCCGAAGGGGGAATTGGTTTGATTGCCAGCCGCCTAACCTTTCAGGGGCCCATCGTCAAGGAC
>ERZ1740065.368-NODE-368-length-23747-cov-5.144690_pt1 | contig 23747 bp, 23 predicted proteins | sample MGYA00581738_ERZ1740065 | MGnify/ENA primary metagenome ERZ1740065 (study PRJEB43018, sample SAMN04849749) | marine metagenome | isolation source: floating plastic debris | place: Pacific Ocean | collected 2008-09-01 | study: EMG produced TPA metagenomics assembly...
CTTGACCACGAGCCCCGCGGCCACCGGTTCGGCTGTTTCATCGGCGTCGGGGGTCACGCGGGTGTTGCCGATGAGGAAATCGCTGTGCTTATGGGCCAGCGTGGGGGCGGGCTCGGTGCTGGACAGTCGGCTGGCCTCGTCGCGGGGGTGGATCTTGTAATTGGCGCAGGAGGCAAACACGAACAGGAGTAGGAGAATGCTCAAGTGGCGAAATGGGGTACGGGGGCGTAGCATCTGGTGGTGGGTTAAAAGGGTGAACGGTCGTGGGCGAAAATTATTGAAAAAAATAGGCATCTGATGGTCCGTAATTTAGTGGAACAAGTGGCTCTGGGGGCGCTACGCGGTCCTTCCGGGGCAATAATGGTAGCGATTGGTATCAAATCTTGGGGTCAAGATGCGTTAAATTACTCCAAAGCAGTTAAAATTGGGCAGTAAACACCACATAATTTGTACTCGAACGGCCGCTTTTGGTCGATAATGTTTTTTACTTTAAAAATCTAACCACGGGGTGCAACCCTTCCAAAGGGGCCTTTGTCTCTTAGATCAAATCAATAAAATCATTGGATTACCCAAGTGTACACCGAGATATTATTGAAGCGTGTAAAAAAGGAAATCGGCAGTCCCAGTTTGAACTGTATCGTCTGTATTCCAAGGCCATGTTCAACATTTGCTTGCGAATGGTGAAAAATGACCTGGATGCGGAGGACCTGCTACAAAATTCTTTTATCGACGTCTTCACCAAGTTGCATAGCTTCCGCTATCAGTCTTCAATCGGAGCGTGGATCAAACGAATCGTTATCAACAATTGTATCAACTTTTTGAAAAAGAGGCGGTTACAAATTGATGAGTGGGATGACAAAATCCCCGAACGACTAGAACGAGAATCCAATGATCACCAAGAGGTAGCATTGAGTGTAGAAAAAGTGAATCGTGCGCTGCTTGAATTGCCCGACGGCTATCGGGTCGTATTTTCCCTCTACCTAATGGAAGGCTACGACCACAAGGAAATCGCCCAAATCCTGGGTGTTTCCGAGGCGACCTCCAAGTCGCAGTACAGCCGGGCCAAAGCCAAGTTGCGCCAGCTATTGTCTACTTCATAGGATCGACGGCCCCCACACCGGGCGGTCCGCTAAAAAAACACCGAAATGATGAAAGATAATCTGGAAGATTTTATCCGGACGAACCGGTCGTCCTTTGACCAGTCCCAACCCGACCTGGGCGTCTGGGCCGGGATCGACAAGGCCCTCGAAAAACGCAAACCCCGCCGCGTCATCCCACTGTGGCGCTCCCTATCCGTAGCGGCCTCCGTCGCACTGTTGCTGGGAATGGGGACCCTCATCGGCCTACAACTCAATGGCCAACCCGAGGAGGTCGCCTTCAGCGATCTGGCTCCCGAGGTGGAGGAAATGCGACTGTATTACGAAGGCCAATTGCGGGAAAAGACCGCTCAACTCACCCAGTACGAAGGCGGTTCCGCCGTACGCGAAGACCTCCAACAAATGGAAGGCTTCCTGCTGGAGCTGCAAAACGAATTGCGGGAAGCCCCCCGCGGACAACAGGAACAGATCGTAAACGCCATGATCGAAAATTATCAGGATCGCCTGGCCATTCTCGAGCGCGTCCTGTCGCGCATCCAAACCCATCCACAAGAATTACAAAAATCCAATGACGATGAGAAAATTAGTTTATAAGGGAGGGCTACTGCTGCTCTTGGCGCTGTGGACCGTTCCCACTCTCTTCGCCACCCCCGTCTCCTCCACGAGCCTCGATGCTAGCGCTCCCAAAAGAGAATTTACCCGCTCCATCAAGAAAGAATTTGCCATCAGCGCAACCGGACAGGTGACCCTGGGCAACAAATACGGCAAAATCCACGTCGACACCTGGGACGAGGATCAAGTTAAGATAGAAGTTACCATCACCGTTAATGCTGGTACCGAAAACCGAGCGGAAGCCATCTTCGATCGCCTCCAAATCGAATTTGAAAACAGCCCCAACTCCGTACGGGCCGAAACCAACATCGAGTCTTCAAAGGACAACTGGACCTCCTCTTGGTGGGACGAAAAAGGCAAGGGCGAATTCAAAATCGAATACGAAGTTTTTATGCCCCGCACCTGCAACCTGGACGTGAGCAACAAATACGGACATACCACGGTCGCCGCGCTGGAAAGCAATGCCAAGGTGACGGCCAAATATGGCGACGTATACATGACCAGCCTGACGGGCGACCTGGACCTCGATATCGGCTACGGGAACGCCAATATCGAACGGTCGAACGATGCCAAAGTCCTGATCAAATACGGCAAACTCCGGCTCAACGAGGCCCGCGACATCAAGATGGACAGCAAATACTCCAAGATTGACCTCACCAAGGTGCGGGACCTTGATTTGTACTCCAAGTACAACCACTACCGACTGGGGGACTTGCAGAGCCTGAACATCCAAGGTAAATACGATGACTTTGAGGTCGAGAGCGTACGAGAAATCAAATCGGATTGTAGCTACACCGACTTTGAGGTCCATCAGCTGCATTCGACCGGAAAATTTACGATGAGATACGGCAGTCTGCACGTCGAAAAGCTGGAGCGTGACTTTGCTAAAGTGGAAGTCGATGGCGAATATACGGGGGTCAAGATCGACGTGGAAAACGGCGCGGCCTATTCGATGGACATCGCTACCAGTCACGCTGGTGTGACCTATCCCGACGGGGCGAACATCCACTACGACGTCGAGCAGAATAGTCGGAAACAAATTCGTGGTACGATCGGTGGTCAGGAGGGCGAGCGGATGATTCGCGTCCGGTCGAGCTACGGACACATCCGGATTCGCTAAGTCAGGTGCCGCGTGCGCGGCGTTTGGCGGCTACGATGGGGCGGCAGTAACAGCCTTCGAGGTGATCGTTGACCAGCCCCATGGCCTGCATAAAGGCATAGGCGGTGGTGGGCCCGATGAAGGACCACCCCCGCTTTTTTAAATCCTTACTCAGTGCCGTCGAGGTTGGCGTTTTGGCCAGCTTCCCCACGGCGGCGTAGTCGATTACCGGCGGGCGCTCGGCGGGCTCGGGTTCAAAACTCCAAAAGTATTCCGCTAGGCTGCCGTACTCCTCTTGCAACACAATGGCCCGCTGGGCATTGTTGATCGTCGATTCGATTTTTTTACGGTGGCGAATAATGCCAGCATCCTGCAATAGGGCCGCTACTTCCCGATCTCCAAAGCGGGCCACGCGGTGAAAATCAAAACCCGCAAAAGCCCGCCGAAAATTCTCGCGTTTGCGCAGGATCGTCAGCCAACTCAGGCCGGATTGAAAACCTTCCAAACAAATTTTCTCAAATAGACGGACGTCATCCTCCACGGGATGCCCCCATTCCTCGTCGTGGTAGTGGCGGTAGTCCTCGTGCCCCCCGTACCACCAACACCGCCACCGCCCGTCCGCTCCTTGGATCAATCCTTCCTTGGTCATGCGTTGAATCTTTTGTTAAGTCCCGTCAAAGTAATCATTTTTCTCCGGTTCAGCAATGTGCGGTTCAATCCGTGACTCGGGGCTTTTTCTGGGTCGAAATCACCAAAATTCCCCCGATCACCAGCACGGTGCCGAGCCACTGTCGTTGGGTAAGCGTTTCGCCCAGGAAGAGGTAGGCCAGTACGATGGTCGATACGGGTCCGATGCTGCTGATGATGGCCGTATTGTTGGCGCCGATTTGGCGCAGGCCTTCGGAGATGAGGAAGGAGGGTACAAAGGTCGACAGTAGGCCCATCAGGAAAGCGTAGCCGTATACCGCGGGGGCAAAATGAAAGAGTTGCCAACCGTAGATGGTGTAGTGGTGGACCAAAATGGCGACCGCGGCGGAGAGCATCACAAAGACGGTAAAGCGCAGGGTGCCGAACTTTTGAATCAGACGCCCTCCCAGGAGGATGTACAGCGAAAAACTCAGCGCGGAGAGGCTCACCCAGCCCACGCCCCGGACGAAGTCAGCGCTTTGTTGCCAGTCGAGCTCTTCACTCAGGGTGAGGGCGATCCCGGCGTAGGTGAGGAGGATGGCGATGATTTGGAGGGAGCGAATGCGTTCGCGAAAAAAGAGGACGGAGAAGAGGAGGACGAGGGTGGGGTAGGTAAAGAGGATCAGTCGCTCGATGCTCGCCGTGACGTAGCGCAAGCCCCAAAAATCGGTGATGCTAGCCACGTAATAGCCCGTGACGCCGATCAGGCCGACGTAGGCCCAGTCCCGTCGCCGGAGGGCGAGTGGTGGCGTGGATCGGCGGGTGTTGGCCAGGTAGAGGGCGGTGAGGTAGAGGGGGAGGGCGAAAAGCATCCGGAGGGCGAGTAGAGAAATGCCCGGCACCTCGTAGCGGTAGGCCAGCTTGACAAAAATGGCTTTGGTGGAATAGAGAATCGCCCCCAAAAAGACGAGGCTGGCTACGTACATAAAGGAGGAGCGTTGGGGCGGGTTCATTTTTCAAAGGACGCTAAATTGTCTTCCAATTCAAAATGGAGATGAAAATAAGCGCCTGCTTTCCTCGTTATCATAGGAGGGAGTCAAAAAATCGAAACCATATGATGATAAAGTCCACTCTCGTGGTATTGCTCTTGGCCAGTTTGTGCCCACTGCTCACTGCTCAGCAGGAATTGGAAACGGGAGAATCCTTTGGCATTGATATCATGCCCGCCTTCATTACGCTCGGCGGTGGCACCAACTCCTACGAGGAGGTAGAGCTGATCTACCGGGCCCGCAACGATAAGCAGGGCCAGCTACGGCTCAAGCTCAACGTCAACAATCGCCCGGTGGTAACCAACGAATTGGTCTACGCCGAGGAGTTGAAGACGCCTTGTGGTGGCGTCAATCCCACCCTGTCCAGTCGGTATACCCCCTCCCAGAACATCCTAGTGGCGGCGGGTCTGGGCAAATACATTCCCAACGCCAATTTCCCCCTCTACTACGGCCTGGATCTCAACCTCGGCGTCAACCGCGGACGGGTCGAGTCGATCCAGGAAGTTTGCAGTACCAACGATACCCTCTTTGTACAAAATCTCGCCAATACCAAGACCTTTACCTACCTCGTCGGCGTCACGCCGGTGCTGGGTACCGAACTCAGCCTCAACCGGCTCAGCTTGATCATCGAATTTGGTTTTATGGTCAACTACAATTTTGGCCGCCACCCCTATCTGGATGCCGAAGGCAACGAACAAGAAGTGCCAATCTCGCGGATGGATTTACTTTTTAGCCGTTTACTCAATGATTTTGCCATCGTATACCGTTTTTAGCACTATTTTTGACCTCTAGGCTTCCGACGAGGAGCACCAAGGCCGGCGATCCTGCCGCCCTACCACAAAGCGCCTGGCATGAGAGTAGTCCAAATTACCGATTTACACATCGACGAAAGTCACGAGTATCCTTTCGACATCGACATCCGTCAGAACCTGCGTCGAATCCTGCGTGCCATCGGCAAAAGTGGGGCGGAGCATTTGGTGGTGACGGGCGACTTGTGCTACCGCGACGGCAATACCGAAATTTATCGCTGGATTTATGGCCAACTCGAAGCCCTGGGCCTGCCCTACGACATCATCGCTGGCAACCACGACGATACCGTGATGATGGCTGAGGCTTTTGGCCGACGGGCCCTGCTCACGGGGGAGGAAATGTTTTATACCAAAAAACTTGGTAGCCACTACTGCATCTTCCTCGACTCGTCGCGGGGGACGCATTCCGAACAACAACTCAACTGGCTCCGGCGACAGCTCAAACAGGCCGGCACCAAGGAGGTCATTGTGTTTATGCACCATCCTCCACTTCAAGCCGGAGTGCCGTACATGGACGACAACCACGCCCTACAGGATGCCGAACAGGTCCAACGGATTTTTGCCCAATATCCGGGTCGGGTGCTGGTGTACACCGGTCATTACCACGTCGAAAAGACCATTGTCCAGGGAAACATGCTCCTCCAAATTACCCCTTCTTGTTTTTTTCAAATCGACATGCGCGCCACCGAATTCAAGGTGGATCACCATCAAATTGCCTACCGCGTAATCGACCTGAGCAATAAAAAGGTCAGCAGTACACTCTACTACCTCCGAGGTAGTAAAAAGGTGGTGCGGGATGGTTTAGTTTAAAAAGGCGGGAACGATGAGTTGAAACTCGGGAATGCGGACGCGAAATTCTTCGCCGTCGGCTTGGCGCTGCATGAGGTAGGTTCCCCACATCCGGCCGATGCCGGTCAGTAGGGGGCACCAGGAGAGGTATTCGTAGCTCTCGCCGGGGTGTAGGATGGGCTGTTGGTCGATGACACCTTCGCCTTCCACCTCGCGCCGGATGCCATTGGAGTCGAAAATAAACCAGTGGCGGCGCAGCAGTTGGACGCTGTGGTCACTTTCGTTTTTGATGTTGACGCGGTAGGAGAAGATATACTTGTGGCGGGCAGGTTCGGAGTGTTCCTGATGATAACGCGTCTTGACGCTGATCGTAATTCCTTTGGTGGTAAGCATTCCCATTATTCGGTATTTCTAATCCTGGAGATACGTCTCGATCAATTGCTCGGCATTGCGTAGGGTATCTTCCAGAACGTCATTGAGCAGAACGGCATCAAAGCTGTTTTCGTAGGTTAGCTCTTCGCTCGCTCGGCGGATTCGTTTTTGTAAACTCGCCTCCGTCTCGGTCTGACGCGCCCTTAGGCGTTCGATCAGAACCGTGGGGGAGGGTGGCTTGACGAAGACGGCGAGGCTTTGATCGGGGTAGGTGTTTTTGATATTGGTAGCACCCTTTACTTCAATATCGAAGATGATGCATTTGCCCAGTTCCCATAGTCGATCAATTTCGCTGCGTAAAGTGCCGTAATATTGTCCCTCGTAGACCTCTTCCCATTCCAGAAACTCACCGGCTGCCACCCGCGCTTCAAAGTCTTCTCGCGTGAGGAAGTAATAATCCGCACCGTCGGTTTCGTGGGGTCGCCGTTGGCGAGTGGTCGCGGACACGGAAAAAGCCAGCTGGTCGTATTGGTCGAGCAAATGTCGGACGATGGTCGTCTTTCCCGCTCCCGATGGAGCCGTAAAAATCACGAGTTTACTCATTGTAGCCTAACACGTATTGTGGGTTGGGAGTTCAGTTAGCCGCAGATTTATAGAATGTTAGCGAGCAGTTCTTTGATCTTTACCAGATCGTCTTTCATCTGGACGACCAGGCGCTGGATATTGGAGGAATTGGCCTTGGAACCCAGGGTGTTGATCTCGCGTCCCATTTCCTGGCTGATGAAGCTCAGCTTGCGCCCTTTGATTCCCTCGGCACCGTTGTTGAGTTGTTCGAGGAAGTATTTGCAATGCTGTTCGAGGCGGACTTTCTCTTCGGTGACGTCGATTTTTTCGAGGTAGTACAGGATCTCCTGTTCGAAGCGGTTGGCGTCGATATTGTCCTTACCGACGTACTCTTCCATATTTTGGGCCAGGCGGTGGCGCAATTTGGTAATGCGTTCGGCTTCGAAGGGGTCGAGTTGTTCGATACCGGCGAGGATGTTGCGGATGCGCAACTTACAGTCGGTTTCCATGGCTTCGCCTTCGGCGCTGCGGAAATTGTGGAAGCTGTTGAGGGCCGCGTCGAGGGTTTGTAGGACGGCGGTCCACTCGGCTTCGTCGACCGATTCGCCGGCGGTTTGTACGACATTGGGGAGGCGGAGGATGGCTTGGACCAGATCGCCGGAGGGGATATCCAGCTCATCCACCAGGGATTTGAGCTCCACGTAGTACTTGCGAAAGAGACTGGGGTTGAGGCCAAATTCGCCGTCGCCACTGGAGGATTGCACGTCGATGGTCAGGTCGATTTTGCCCCTTTTGGCCCGGTCGATGATGACGCGTCGCAGGTCGGGTTCCTTTTCTTTGTAGTTCTGCGGTAGTTTGAAGCGGGTGTCGGTAAACTTACTGTTGAGCGAACGAATTTCAATACTGATGGTTTTATCACCATAAGTGCCAGTAGCTCGGCCAAATCCCGTCATTGAAAGCAGCATAAGTAAGATGTTTTTGGGGGCGGTTAAGGCTTGTACAATTCGGCTCCGGGGAGCCAAATCCGCCCGGGTGTTGTCTTATTCACTCAGAGAACCACAAAGATAAGCAAGTAATGGACAAAAATAAGCGGCCACAAGGCTTTAGGCCTTTACGGTCGGTCGCAAAGGGCCGGGTGGCGGGGTAAAATGGATGTGAGAAAGTCATAATAATTTGACTTTCAGGAAGAAAACGCAAAATTTCGACGTGGATTATTTTCAATTGATGAATAAAATTCCGAGATTTGCGTCGCTTTTCTAAGCAGAGAAAATAAATTCATAACTTATTATAAACCAAACAGTAACAATGAGAAAAGCTGATCTAGTTGCAGCAATTTCTGATAAAACCGGCGTACCGAAAGTCGATGTGCTGGTGACGCTGGAAACCTTTTTCAAGGAAGTCAAAAACTCATTGGCAGAAGGCGAGAATGTATACATCAGAGGCTTTGGTAGTTTTGTGATCAAGAGAAGAGCAAAGAAAATTGGTCGACACATCAAGCGGAATGAAGCCATCGAAATTCCGGCGCACTACATTCCCTCCTTCAAGCCCGCCAAGGTATTTGTGGAGCAGGTCAAGGACAACGTCGACAATTTACCGGCGGATTTGAGTAACAAAGAATCTTAAACGGAAGCACCCCCATGTCGAAGCTCCAACTTGTCGTTCTCAGTGCCGCCGCGGTCCTCCTCCTCCTCCTGATGTTTGGCTTTGGCGACAAACCGGCTCAGCAAAAGGCGGTGGACCAGTCGCGGGCCCTGCGGGCGGAAAGCACGGACATCACGAGTTTGTTGAAATCGGCAAAGGCTGATTTATCCGAGGAGCAGCTAAACCAGCTGTTGCTCATTGAGCAGTCGCTGGAGCAAGCCCCCGGTGACACCGCCCGCATTCGCGTGCTGGAGCAGTTGTCGCGGCAGTGGTTTGATCTGGGGCACGCCGAGGTGGCGGGCTTTTACGCCGAGTCGCTGGCCGAGATCGCCAGCACCGAAGAAGCTTGGTCGATTGCGGGGACGACCTACGCCATCGGTCTGCAACGGTCGGAGAGTGAGAAGGTACGGACCTACTGCAACGGGCGGGCCATCAAGGCCTTCGAAAGTGCCATCTCGATCAATCCTCAGGAAGTGGCGCATCAGGTCAACCTAGCCCTTTGCTACACCGAGTACCCCCCCAAGGACAATCCGATGAAGGGAATTTTGATGCTCCTAGAGCTGAACAAAAAAGACCCGGACAACGTATCGGTATTGATGAACTTGGGTCGTCTGGCGATTCGGACCGGGCAGTACGATAAAGCCGTCCAACGTCTGGAACGCGTACTCGAACTGGCGCCGGGGCAAGTCCGTGCGCATTGCTACTTGGCCGATGCTTACCGCGGGCTGGGCAACGCCGAAAAATCTAGCGAAAATCAAGACAAATGCCAATTGGCATTGAACTGATTCCAATACTGGAATCCGCTCTTTGTAGCGGATCGGAAAGAAATAATTTTTTTAATTAAAAGACAATAAGATATGCCGTGTGGAAAAAAGCGTAAGCGCCACAAGATCGCAACGCACAAACGGAAGAAAAGACTCCGTAAGAACCGTCACAAGAAGAAGAAGTAGACGGTATTCAAAGACATTGGGTTGGCACTTTAACTCGCCGCCGAAAATGTCAGAGTCGGCCTTCTAAAAACCCGTCAACTGCCCCCGGGCTAGTTGACCCTGAAATTACCAGACCGACGAGGTCCAGCGCGTAAAGAGGGTTCGAACAAGTCGCAAAACCATGGGTGCAAACCGCAGCAAACAACTGCTTTGCCCCCATGGCTATTGGTGCTTGTTCCGCCCCTAGGATTTAGAGAGACACCAACAACATAGCGGTGATCCTTCCTCCGCACAACCTCCGGGTTGGGTACTTCCACAGTTTACTGCTCCCAAAGACAACGACCGGGAAAGACTAAACTTGCACTGCATTTGGACGTCCTGCTGTTTTCGGCACCACTCGTTATGGTTCCCCTTATTTCTTATTCCCTCGCACGTGCCTGCTTGTTAAGTGGGCCAAGGAAAAAGCACCTGTGGAAAAAGAACTCATTATTAACTCGACTCCTACCGATGTTGAAATTGCACTCTTGGAGGACTCCAAATTAGTGGAGTTACACTACCAAAAGACCAATACCAACTTCACGGTAGGCGACATTTTTTTGGGCCGCATTCGCAAACTGATGCCCGGCCTCAACGCGGCCTTCGTCGATATCGGACACAAGAAGGACGCTTTTTTGCATTACACCGACCTGGGGCCCAAGTTGCGGTCCTTGCTCAAGTACTCCGATGGTGTCAATCGGGGTTCGACCAAGTCCCACACCCTGGAAGGCTTCAAAATCGAACCCGACATTATCAAAACGGGCAAGATCGATCAGGTGCTCAGTAAAAAGCAGAATATCCTGGTGCAGGTTCTCAAAGAACCCATCTCGACCAAGGGACCCCGCTTGAGCTGCGAAATTACCATCCCCGGCCGCTTCCTAGTGCTGACGCCCTTTACGGAAGTCGTGGCGGTATCCAAGAAAATCGCCAATTCCGAGGAGCGCAAGCGCCTGCGCGTACTGGTGGAAAGCATCTGTCCCAAAAACTTTGGTCTCATCGTCCGGACCGCCGCGGAGGGAAAAACCGTGGCCGACTTGCACGAAGAGCTCAATATGATGATGTCCAAATGGGAAGAGGTACACCGGCAACTGGTCAAGGCCGAACCGCCGATGAAGCTGCTCAGCGAGCTGGACAAGACCTCCAGCATCATGCGCGACATCCTCAACGACTCTTTTAACCGGATCGTCGTCAACGACAAGGAGTTGTACCACAACGTCCGTACCTTCATGGGCTCCATTTCCCCCGATCAAGTCAGTATCGTGAAGCACCACCGCTCCAACAAACCCGTCTTTGATGCCTTCGGCGTCACCCGACAGATCAAATCTTCCTTCGGCAAGACCGCCACCATGCCCAGCGGCGCCTACCTGGTGATCGAACACACCGAGGCCATGCACGTCATCGACGTCAACAGCGGTCACAAAGTCGCCAGTGGGGACCAGGCTGAGGCGGTACTGGCGGTCAACCTAGAGTCGGCCGCAGAAATTGCCCGGCAAATGCGGCTGCGCGATATCGGTGGCATCATCATCATCGACTTTATCGATATGCGCGTGGCGGAACACAAGAAGCTGCTGCTTTCCCGGATGCGGGAATACATGCGCAAGGACCGGGCACAACATACCATTCTGCCCCTCAGTAAGTTTGGTCTGATGCAGATTACCCGCCAGCGGGTTCGCCCCGAGGTCAAAATTAATACGGCGGAGATTTGTCCGGCTTGTAAGGGAACGGGCAAGATCAATCCTTCTATCCTGCTGACCGACGAAATCCAGCGGGACCTGGAGTTTATCATGCAATCGCGGCCCAATTCGCAGTTGGTCTTGCGGACCCACCCCTACGTACAGGCGCACCTGACCAAGGGCTGGCTCAAGAGCGCGCAGGTAAAATGGTACCGCCAGTTTTTCCGTTGGATCAAAGTCCAGCCGGATACCGACTATCAACTAACGGAGTACCGCTTTTTTGATGCTAATGAAGATGAGATTCGCTTGAACTAAGGCTACTCTTGGGGCAACCACAATCGTTGGCCCGACAGGCGGAAAGCCCCGTGCTGATGGTGGCCAAGAACAGCATCCAGATGATTAGTGTACGCAGTTTCATTGGGTAAACTTATCAAAAAACCTCGGAATTGACCCCATCCAGTCTTGGATAATCCAAAACGCATACTGCTGGCCCCACTCAACTGGGGCTTGGGGCACGCCACCCGCTGTATTCCCATCATTCGAGCCCTGCACGCCGCCGGCGCGCAGGTCCTGCTCGCTTCCGACGGCGCGGCGCTACGCCTGCTGGAAAAGGAATTTCCCCAACTTCCCCTCTTCGAACTGCCTAGCTACGGCATTCGCTATCGCGGTGAGAACATGGTCTGGAACATGGCCCGCCAACTGCCCCGTCTGCTGCGGGCGGTATACCGAGAACACCGGGCCCTGGCTCGTCTGGTGGAAGAGTGGAAGAGCGACGTCGTTATCTCGGACAATCGCTACGGCTGTTGGCACCCCCGCACCCACAATATCATCCTGACCCACCAACTCCACCTCAAGGTGCCATCCCTCCTCCGCTGGGGGAGCCAATACTTCAATCACTACCAGTTGGGGCGCTTTGACGAATGCTGGGTGCCCGATGTCGCCGGAAACCCCAACCTGGCGGGTACCCTGGCCCATCCCCCCCTTCCTCATTGCCACTACCTGGGGCTACTTTCCCGGATGCAGTACCGCGAAAGCCCCCAACGCTACGATGTGGCCATCGTTCTTTCTGGTCCCGAGCCCCAGCGCAGCTTGCTAGAACAGCAAATCATCACCCAAATCGAAGCCAGCCCCCACCGGGAGCGCATCCTGCTGGTGCAAGGCCGACCCGATCGGGAAGTACACCGGCGGACGGAACGCTACGAGCTGGTGTCCTACCTGACCTCGCGTGAGCTCAATGAGGTGTTGCTGTCGACGGGCTTGGTGGTGTGTCGGTCGGGCTACAGTTCGTTGATGGACCTGGCGCAGGTGGGCGGTCCGGCCTTGTTGATTCCCACTCCCGGGCAGACCGAACAGGAGTACCTGGCTCAGCACTTGCTCGACCAAGGGGTATTTTACACCGTGACACAAGGCGAACTGGTTTGGGATCGCGACGTGGTGCGGGCGCGGGAGTATCCGGGGTTTGCGTTGGGGGCTTTTGGAGGGGGAGGATTGCGGGCGCGGATTGCGGCGGTTTTGGAGCCCCGTGGGCCCCGTCAGAGGGGCTAGGCTCAACGCTTGTTGAATTGGTTCATCGTGTGGTCGATGCCGATGGTGCCAAAGCTTTTGACGGTATCCGCCGCGTAGCGCAGCCGCTCGGGCAGGCTTTGCTCCTCTTCGGCGGTCCATTCTCCCAGTACGTAGTTGATTTGCTTCCCGCGGCTGTATTCGTTGCCGATACCGATGCGGAGCCGGGCGTAATTGTTGCCACCGGTGACTTGATCGATGTTTTTCAGCCCGTTGTGGCCCCCGTCTTTGCCTTTGGCGCGGAGGCGTTGCTTGCCAAAGGGCAGGTTGAGATCGTCCAGAACGACGAGGACATTGCGCTTGTCGATCTTCTTCTTTTGCATCCAGTAGCGAACGGCTTTGCCGCTCAGGTTCATGTAGGTGGAGGGTTTGAGGAGGACGAAGGTGCGCCCCTTGTGTTTGAACTCCCCGACCGTACCGAGCTGATCCGTACGGAGGGGGCTGTCGAATTCTTTGGCCAGGGTATCGACGACCAAAAAACCCACGTTGTGCCGGGTATTGGTGTACTTGGGGCCAATATTGCCCAAGCCCACGATCAGGTATTTCATCGGATCATGTTCTTTTGCGGTGGAAGGGAAAATGCGTTGAAAAAATGTTTGTAAAAAATTCATGCGTAAACAATGCCGATTTTTCGTGGTACACAACGGGGGGCAAAGGTAAAGAGTTTCCCTCACTTGCCTGGATCGACAACAAAGTAAATCGAAAAATGCTTTATCAGTGGCAGATACACTACCTTTGGATGCGGTAAAGGAATCTTATGGCTATTTACGTTCGCGATACCCTCAATTTCGTTAGCAAGCTCCGTCCGGCTCGGGTGTGGAATGCTGCCAAGCTGCTGAGCTCCTTTTATCTCACCCGCTGGTTGGGCCGCCCCGTACAGTGGGGGCTCCCGATGACCGTTTCTATCGAACCCACCACCGCTTGTAACCTGCGCTGTCCCGAATGCCCGAGCGGACTGCGTTCCTTTACCCGCCCCACCGGCAACCTCAAAGCCGATTTTTTCCGCCAAACCATCGACGAGTTGCACCGCGAATTGCTCTACCTGATTTTTTACTTCCAGGGCGAACCCTACATCAATCCTGGCTTTCTCGACATGGTACGCTACGCCAAAGAAAAGGGCATCTATACCATCACCTCGACCAATGGGCATTTCCTCAACGATACCAATGCCCGCAAGACGATCGAGTCGGGGCTCGACCGGATGATCATCTCGGTAGACGGAACGACCCAGGAGGTGTACGAGAACTACCGGGTAGCGGGAAAGCTGGAAAATGTCGTCCAGGGAGCCCGCAACGTGGTTAAGTGGAAACGCCAACTCGGATCGAGTACGCCCCACATCATCTTCCAATTTTTGGTGGTCCGACCCAATGAACACCAGATTCCCGAAATCTACCGACTGGCCAAAGAGATTGGGGTGGATGAGGTCAAGCTAAAAACGGCCCAGGTCTATGACTACGAACGGGGGAACCCGCTGATTCCGACCATTGATAAATATTCCCGCTACGCCCGTCGGGCCGATGGCAGCTACACCGTCAAAAACGAGCTGCTCAACCACTGTTGGAAACTCTGGCACGCCTGCGTCATCACCTGGGATGGCATCGTGGTGCCCTGTTGCTTTGACAAGGATGCCAGTCACCGCCTGGGAGACCTCAAACAAGGTGCTTTTCGCAATATTTGGCACGGTGCTCCCTACCGTGCTTTCCGGAGCAGCTTACTCCGGGGGCGGGATCAAATCGACATCTGCACCAACTGTACGGAGGGTTGTAAGGTCTGGGCATAGGTGTTCAAACGCCTCAAGCTTTAGTTAAAAGCTACTGTGTAAAACACTGTCGATTAATGTGTTATCGGGCAAACACATTTAAAAAATCATTAATTTGAATAAAAAGGGTCGTAATCTCGCCAAATATCTTGGTTTTTCCAAAAAAAAAACGGATTTTTGTATTCACCTTTCGCTAAAAGTTTGGCGAGAGGAATCCCATCACATCAGGCGTAGAATTTAGCTATTGCCTGTTGTTTCAAAAATCTGTGAGAAAACTGTGTGTAGTCTTTGATGGCTTTAATTCCCAGTTATTTTGTTAGTCAACTGGTCGTTAACGCATGAAATCTCGGCGCCCCAAAACCTGAGGTTTCAACATCGCCTTGTGTTACTTTGAGGAGCTACACTCAGTTGAGAAAAGTATTTTTTTTACAAACTGAAGGAACATTTGTAAATAACTTTACGGTAAAGATCAAGGTACTTTACTCTTCTGAAGGAGACATTTATTAAGAGATTCCTCAAAAACAGCAAGATGACTTACAAAAGTATTTTCAAAGGCCGTCTTGAGTTCGGTAGCACCAAAAGCTATGACAAAGTACTCAAGATGTTTCAGCACCGAGTAGAGAATTACTACAAATCGGACATTCTCCTCAAGGAAGAAGAGATTTTCGACGAGAGTTCGACCAGCCTCAACGTCCCCCGTTACATCACCCAAGGATCCGAGAAATCCTGGAAGAACACGCTCAGCTTACTGGAGTACATTGCCCAGTTTGCGGTGGCCGGTGAATTTGGGGCCTGGATGACCAACGAAGGAAAGATCATGCACCACGGCACGGTGGAGCCCCGCTCCGATCGGGTGGCGGTACAAGCCTACCTGCGGGGTCGGGAATTGCTGGAGGAGGAAGGGAAGGAAAGCGAAGCCATCGATGCCCTAAACCAGGCTATCGCCAAGTACGAGCGGCACGCCCACGCTTACGAGCGGCGCGGTCACGTCAATTTCGTGCTGCGCAATTACAAGGACGCCCTCTACGATTTTGACAAGAGCATCAGCCTGGCGCCCAATAATTCGGCGGCCTACCTCGGCCGGGCCAAGACCAAGCATATCCTCGAAGACTTTGAGGGAGCCATTCTCGATTTTGAGAAGGCCATCAAGACTTCCATTCCGCTACAGCCCATCTATTGGAAGGCCCGCCGTCTCAAGGGTTTTCTCCACCTCAAGCGTGGAGAACAACAAAAGGCCCTGACGGAATTCAAGCTGTACAGCCGGCGCGCTTTCCGCAAGGACGATTCCAACTACTACTGGAGCCGTCTGGTGTACGCCAAGTACGCCATGCTGCTGTTTGAACTCGAAAATTACAGCGATGCCCTCGAAGCATTTGACAAGGCCCTGGCGGTCGAAGAAGGCTACGAGATATCGGAAGATAAATTGTGGTTGTACCGTGGGTACACCGCTCAAAAGCTGAAGAAAAAAGGCTTCCGCAAGGATTGGGAAAAGGCAGCTACCCTGGGTAATGTCGAAGCCCAAAAGTTGGTCTAAACCAGCCACCCCTTGCGGTTTGAACTTTTTAAATCAATGGTCATTAGTTATTCAATAAACTAATGACCATTTTCTATTTGCAACCAATTGACTATGAATTTCATCAATATAAAGGATTGGGGAGCGCCATTGGCCCAGCCCCGAGAACCGCTACTGATTGCGGGCCCCTGTAGTGCCGAAACGGAGGCTCAGGTCCTGGCCAGCTGTCGGGGAGCCGCGGCCCAGGGAGCTGCCATTCTGCGTGCGGGCATCTGGAAGCCTCGGACCCGCCCCAATTCCTTTGAGGGGGTCGGTGCCGTGGGGCTGCCCTGGATCGTGGCGGCGGGAAAGGAAACGGGCCTGCCCGTCACCATTGAGGTGGCCAAGGCCCGCCACGTCGAACTGGCCCTCAAAGCTGGGATCGATATCTTGTGGTTGGGCGCCCGGACGACGGTCAACCCCTTCGCCGTTCAGGAAATCGCGGATGCCCTGCGCGGTGCCGACGTACCGGTGCTGGTCAAAAATCCGGTCAATCCCGATGTCGACCTGTGGATGGGAGCCATCGAGCGTATCCACGGGGCGGGCATCGAAAAGCTCGCGGCCATTCACCGGGGTTTTTCGGTGAGCCGCTCGACACCCTACCGCAATCTGCCGATGTGGGAAATCCCAATCGAATTGGGCCGTCGCCTGCCCCAGCTGGAGATCATCTGTGACCCGAGCCACATCTGTGGCCGACGCGACCTCATCGCTGGGGTAGCACAGAAAGCCCTCGACTTGAGCTTTGCCGGGCTGATGATCGAAACCCACATCGAGCCCGACGGCCGCCAGGAGCGCTGCCCAGAAGCAACTGCCCCCACTGGCGCTGGGCCAAGCGCTGGACCAACAGGTCCTGCGCCGAAGTGATACGGACAACCAGGAATTCCTGGCCAATCTGGAAGCCCTACGCTACGATATCGACCATATCGACCGGGAGCTGATCCAGCTGATGGGAAAACGGATGGAGGTCGTCCGCGAGATTGGCCGCTACAAAAAAGCCAATGACGTGACCATCCTCCAAATGAACCGTTGGACCCGTATTTTTGACAACCGAGTCACCGCCACCATCGCCGAAGGCCTATCGAGCGAGTTTGCCCAGGCCTTTATCCAAAGCATTCACAACGAATCCATCCGCCAACAGACCGAAGTGATGAACGAAAAGTGTTAAGAAAAGAGTAAAGTTTTGTGCTGCGGGCAAAGTGCGGGAAATTTGTCGCCAAATCGTGTCACCCGGAAACCGCTTTTACGTTATCCATTAAGTAAACACGTGCCTCCCAACGGCGAGCCGGGGCGAGGCCAATACCAATAAAACTATGCAAAGCAAAGGTTTCACTATCATCGGGCTGGTCCTTTTGCTCGGATTTTCCGCCTTTGGACAGCCACCAACTACTTACCCTACCCGAAAAACGGTAGCCGGAGCCGCCAAGAAGGCCTACGAAAAAGGCATGAGATACAATATGGCTGGTGAGAATATCAACGCCATCCGCGAGTTCGAGAAGGCCTTGCGCGCCGCGCCCAACTTCATCGACGCTCAGTTGCAGTGGGCGGCGATGAAATACGACCTCAACCTCTACGACGAGGCCGAGCTGGGTTTTGAAAAAGTGCTAGCCATTGATCCCAACTACAACACCAAGGTGCTCTATACCCTGGGCATTGCCGAAAGTCGCCAGGAGAAATTTGCTGAGGCCGCCGAACACTTTCAACAGTACCTCGCTACCGAGCCCCAAAGCGAAGTACTGCGTAAAAAAGCCAAACGCCACCTAGCGAACTGCGTTTTTCGGACCGAGGTGGGCAACACGCGAGTGCCTTTTGTGCCCGAAAGTATCGGGGATCACATCAATACCCCTGCGGACGAATACCTGCCTTCCTTGACGGCCGATGGAGAGACCCTGGTCTTTACGCGTAAAGATGGGGGGCAGGAAGATTTCTTCATCAGTCGGCGCGTGGAAAATGGCTGGCGCAAGGGGAGACCCATGGAAGACATCAACACCAATTTGAGCGAAGGAGCGCAGAGCTTGTCGGCGGACGGTAAGGTGCTGGTATTCACGGCCTGTAACCGTCGGGACGGCGAGGGCAGCTGCGATCTTTACTTTTCGGAGGTCAAAAACGGTCGTTGGACCAAACCCGCCAATATGGGGCCCCCCATCAATACCGCGGCTTGGGAGTCACAGCCCTCAATTTCGGCCGACGGCCGAACCCTTTACTTCTCCTGGGCGCCGAACTTCAACAGTAACAACCGCGATATCCGCGTTAGCCACCGCCGGTCGGATGGGGCCTGGACCCAGCCTCGGAGCCTGGGCGAGGAAATCAACACCCCCTATTCCGAACAATCACCCTTTATCCACCCCGACGGACAAACGCTCTACTTTATGTCCAATGGACACCCCGGTTTTGGCAGCCACGATTTGTTTGTTTCGCGGCTACAGCCCGATGGCCAGTGGGGAACGCCCCGCAACCTGGGCTTCCCGATCAATACCGCGGCGGCGGAGGGGGCCATGATCATCAGTTTGGATGGTGAAACGGCCTACTTTTCCACCGATCGAGCCAATCCGGCGGCGGAGGGGTTATCGGCTTTCGAGAAACCCGACTCCAAGGGCAATTCCGACATTTATACTTTTGAGCTTTATCCCGAAGCTCGTCCCCTGCCCCTCACCTACGTCCGGGCGAAGGTCTACGATGCGGATACCAAGAAACCCCTGCGGGCTCAGGTGGAGTTTGAAGAACTGACAGCGGCAGAGATACACGCCTCCTCGGTCACGGATCGGGATGGGGAATTTTTGGTTTGCCTGCAGTTGGGAAAAAATTATGCCCTCAACGTCTCCAAAGAAGGCTACCTTTTCCATTCCGAAAATTTTGCCCTGGTCCACCGGGACACGGGAAAGCCTTACGTTCTGGAAATTGGCCTACAAAAGATTCCCGAGTCGCTGGCCCAAAACCAGGCCAAACCCGTTCCGGCACCCAAGCCCATCGTTCTCAAAAACGTATTTTTTGACACGGGCTCCGCCGATCTTCGTGAGGAATCATTTGCCGAGTTGCGTCGACTAAAAAAATTGCTGGTCGATAATCCGACCATGCGGATTCAGGTGAGTGGCCACACGGACAACATCGGGTCGGAGGAAGCCAACTTTCAGTTGTCTACCGACCGGGCCCGGTCGGTGTACGAGTTTTTGGTGCGCGAGGGGATCAACGAGGTGCGCCTGAGCTACAAGGGCTTTGGCGAAAGCCAGTCGATCGACACCAACGAGAGTGCCGAGGGCCGACAGCGCAACCGCCGGACGGAATTCATGATTATCGGAATTTGAGGGGCTCAGTCCCCGATCTTGCCCAGCTCAACGCCTTCGGAGTAAGCAACCTGAACGTCGTGGCGGTGGAAGGCCGCCTTGATCTTTTCGTAGGCCTCGAAGGAAACTTCCCAGTAGTGATCGGGGTAGACGTAGGGGCGAACGGCCAGGATGATGTTGTGGCTGTCGTAGCTTAAGATGCCCACTTCGGGAGCGGGGTCCCGAAGGACTTTTTCGATGCTCACGAGTTCGGTTTCGATGATTTGCTTGACCTTGGGAAAGCTTTCGGCGTAGGGCATCGTGACTTCCAACTCCATGCGGATAAAACCCTTGGCGGAGAAGTTGGTGACGATGTTGTCGATGATCTGCCCGTTGGGAATGATGAGGGTCTTGCTACCGGGCGTGGCGATGATGGTATTGAAAATTTGAATTTCCTGCACCTTCCCAAATTTTTCGTGAACTTCCACCCAGTCGCCCACCTTATAGGGTCGAAAGACTAGGATGACCACCCCGGCCGCAAAATTGCCCAAACTTCCCTGTAGGGCCAGTCCGATGGCAAAGCCCGCCGCGGCGAGCACCGCCACGAAGGAGGCCGTTTCGATACCCACAATCCCCGCAACGCTAAAGATGAGCAGGACCTTGAGGCCAATATCGAGGATGGAGAGGAGGAAGGGGCGCAGGTCGGCGCTAAATTTGGCCGCCTCCAGGGAGCGCCGTGCCACCATCCCGATGCGTTTGATGATCCAGAAACCCACCACCAGTACGGCGATGGCTTTGATAAAGTTGGGAGCGTATTCGATGATGAGTTGAATCACCGTGTCCCAGTAGTTGGTAATGTCTTCGTTCATAGTTGGCTGCGGCTAGCATCAATTGGTTATTCGATACCCTAAATTTAGGACATTAGACGGAGTTAAGAAAACCATCGGGTCGAAAGCCCGCCACCGGAGGGATTAAATTTTGGTAAAAGTAAATCCTGGCTTTGGTGGGGAATTGCTATTTTACGTCATGACTTTTGCCGACCGCGTACTCGACTTTCACCGCCAGCTCTCTCCCGATTGGGACTTGCCCGAGGGCTACGAATTACTCTTCCCGTTTTCCAATCCCGACACCTGGACGGCCATGAGTAGCTTCTATCGAGGGTACTACGCCGATACCGCTCCCCGCGTCTTTCTCTTTGGCATCAATCCGGGCCGCTTTGGTGCGGGCGTTACGGGCGTCCCCTTTACCGACCCCGTCCGACTCGCCGAGCGCTGTGGGATCGACAATCCCTTCCACAAACGGCAGGAATTGTCTTCGGTCTTTATTTACCTCGTCGTCGATGCCCTAGGTGGTCCCGCCGCCTTTTACCAACGCTACTACATCACCTCGGTTTGCCCCCTGGGCTTTGTCGGCAATGGTGTCAACGTCAACTACTACGACGACCGCCAATTGCAATCCGCCGTAGAGCCCCGCATCATCGACAACTTTAATACCCAACTCCCTTTCGGTAGCCTCAATCGCGAGGCGGTCTGCTTGGGGCGGGGAAAAAACTACCAATACCTACAAGGCCTCAACGAGCGCGAAGGCTGGTTCGAACGCATCCATCCCCTGCCGCACCCTCGCTGGGTGATGCAGTACCGCCGCAAGCAAATGGAGCAATTTGTGGAGGAGTACCGCCGCTGTTTGGAGGGGATTTGGGAACGGGGTCAAGCGGGCCGTTGATCCGTTCGAGTTGAGCGGCCTAGAAGCGGATGTTGAGGTAGTCGGCTACCTGGTCCATCTTTAGGGCTACGCCCAATTCGGCATCGTACTCCTTACTGCGGTTGCCCAAGCAGTGCAGGCCGATGGCCCGCATCGAGCCGTCGTTGAGCAGCCAGATGGAGCCAGAGTCTCCCCCGAGCGTCAACTCCCCGTCGATGAGTTGGTAATCTTCATCTGGGAAAATGATAAAGCGGTTGCGGCAAACACTTTCGCAGACAATGACGCCGTAGGTCAAGCCGGTCCGCGAGCCCGATTTCATGACTTTTGTACCACAGATAATCTCTGCTTCGATCCCCGTGATTCGACCTTCGATCCCCAGGACGCTCTGCGTGGGGTGGATGTCGCGATGGGGGTGGATGGGAAAACGGATACAGTCCAGGTCTTTACGGCCCCGTTTGAGCACGGTCCCAATTTCGGTATCGCGGTTCCAGTGGCGGTCGGGGTGGATGACGGGAAAGCGGCGTCTGAGGCGCCAGGAGCGATCGCTGATCAGCACGTGGCGGCTGGTGAGGCCAAAAGGCGTTTGGTGCTGGCGGTCGTAGACGATGGCGCCTAGGGTTCCTCCACCGTAGCCCTGCCGCCAGCCATTGCGAATGCGGATGCCACCGATGAGTTGGTCAAACGGGCGATTGCGGGATCGGGCAATGGCTTGGATCAGGGGGTGGATCTCTTCGATCGACTCAAAGACGGTTTCCGGTACGGGAGGATCGATGATGCTGACGGGGATGCCTTCGATGCGTTCGGGCAGGCGCTGCTCGGGGGCGATCCGACTGGCGTCGTAGGGGACCGCCGCCTCGATAATGATGGCCAGTTCGTTGGTCAAATGACGGTCCTCTATGCTAAACCCTACCCCGATATCGCGGACCAGTGGATTTTTGAGCAAGCGCCCGGTGTGACGCTGGAGCAGGTGTTTAATTTCCAGTTGTTTGGCTTTGTTTTGCTTGAAGTACATTTTGTTGCGGGTGGTATTCTTGGGTTTAAGATAGTGGAACTGGGGCGATTTACAAATTTGCTCGACGAAGGGCCCCCGCCTCCGAGTGGGAGCGGAGATTTTTTTATCTTTATAAAAATTCCTCCCATCATGCCCCGTTCGCTTTTCTACTTTTTCCCTTTTTTACTAATCGCACTCGGAATGAAAACCAAGCCCTTGGCTACGGCGCCCCCCGCTGCCTCCCCAATTACCGTCCGCTTGCCCGCCGCAGCGGGCGACCAGGCCCTCAACGGTCGACTCCTGCTCCTGTTTTCCACCGACCCCAGTGCCGAGCCCCGCTTTCAAATCAAGGGCGGTACGGGTACCCAGCAAGTCTTTGGCCAAAATATCGAGAACTGGCAGCCCGGTACGGCCGTAACGATCGACCCCCAGGTCTTTGGCTACCCCGTCGAAAAACAGTACCAACTCGCCGCGGGTACCTACACCATCCAGTCGCTTTTTCCCCGCTACGACACCTTCCAACGCGCCGACGGCCACACCGTCCTCCTGCCCATGGATCGGGGGGAGGGGCAGCATTGGAATCGCGCGCCGGGCAACTGGTACAGTACGCCCCGCCCGGTGGCCATCGGCCCGGAAGGGGAGGCAATCGTCATCGAGCTGGACCAGGAAATTCCGCCCATCACCCCACCGGAAGACAGCAAGTACATCAAGCACCTGCGCATCAAGAGCCAGTTGCTGAGTGAATTCTGGGGGCGCGACATGTACCTGGGGGCGCACGTTTTGCTACCCGCAGGCTACGACGAGCACCCCGAGGCGCGTTATCCGCTGGCCATCATGCACGGCCACTTTCCCTACGATTTCAACGGCTTCCGCGAAAGCCCACCCGATGCGGACTTGGAGCCCGAATACAGTGAGCGCTTTCAGTTGGCAGGTTACAACCGCATCGTTCAGCAGGAAGCGCATGACTTTTACCAAACTTGGACGGGGCCCGACTTTCCCCGTGTACTGGCCATCAAGATCCAGCACGCCAATCCCTACTACGATGATTCCTACGCCGTCAATTCGGCCAATTTGGGCCCCTACGGCGATGCGATTATGTACGAGTTGATTCCCGAGATCGAAAAGCGTTTTCGGGGGATCGGCGAGGGCTGGGCCCGCTTTGCTTACGGTGGCTCCACGGGGGGCTGGGAAGCGCTGGCGGCTCAGGTATTTTATCCCGACGAGATCAACGGCTGCTTCGCCGCCTGCCCCGACCCCATCGATTTTCGGCATTACGTGACGGTCGACCTCTACAAGGATGACAATGCTTACTGGGTGGAGGGGCCCTTCCGACGCACCCCGCGGCCGGCGCGGCGCGATTACCTCGGCCATGTCGACGTCACCATGCAGGATTACAACCACATGGAACTGGCCCTGGGGGACCACAGCCGGTCCGGTGATCAATTTGACATCTGGGAGGCGGTGTATAGTCCGGTGGGAGCCGACGGTTATCCCCGACCCATTTGGGACAAGTACAGTGGAAAAATTGATCCTGAGGTGGCGGCCTACTGGCGGGAAAATTACGACCTGACCCACATTCTCCGGCGGGATTGGAAGACGCTGGGACCCAAGCTGAGACGCAAAATTC
>ERZ1740065.369-NODE-369-length-23710-cov-13.847981_pt1 | contig 23710 bp, 18 predicted proteins | sample MGYA00581738_ERZ1740065 | MGnify/ENA primary metagenome ERZ1740065 (study PRJEB43018, sample SAMN04849749) | marine metagenome | isolation source: floating plastic debris | place: Pacific Ocean | collected 2008-09-01 | study: EMG produced TPA metagenomics...
CAAGTTTGGTTGGTCACTGTAGGCCCTATATAGCTGCTAAACCTCATGACAATACTACTGTATTTCCACTCAAGTAGAGGCCTATCTGATGAGTTTTCCACCAAGAAAAACATATCACAGGATGCCACAAGTGATCAGCTAGCCAATGAACTAGGTTTGGTACATGGGAGATGGATAGAACACTAGGTTCAAAGCATTTTAGTTCACCCTTGCTTCATATAAGTTATCAATGGCCCAGGCAGCCGACAGTGGTCGAGAGCCCTCGACTCGCTTGAGCCGTGTTGCCAATAAATGGGCATATTGCCACATCTCTATGTGGATGATCTCTGATATGAAGTTCTTTGACTGTGCCCCTTCTGTGGTTGGTTCAGCACACTATGGTTGCGTTCTGTCCGAATGGAAACGGGTCTGGGTTTCATGCAGCATAGCAATCTATACCTTCGTCTAACATATCTCGTAAAGTATTGGTTCATTTGTAATTTAGAATACGAATGTTCAAACACAGATAGACATTGTCACACTAGTGCTGTGAGTGTATTTTACTAAACTTTCTAAGTGTGACTCATGAGGGGTTATGGTTATGTAATGAAAAGTCAGTGCAGCACAACCTGCAAGTACCTGCCAGATACAGAGGCTCCTTGTTTCATGTGTGAATAGTTGATTGTTCACACTCTGCTTTCATAAGCGAGTGTTGGGCATGTGACAGCCTGACCTTCCACAGGTCAGTGAGGCAGTACTGTCAACTCCAAATGACAAAAAAGCGTAAAAATACCTCATGCTGATTTGAAACCACTCTATGGCCTCTAATGTAGCTAGTAGTCCCCCCCCCAACCAAACACAAGCCGTCCCATTGCTATGGGCCTGTGGTGCACCCTCTACAGCTCTGGTGGTGCACACAGATAGCAATTAAATGACCTATTGTGGTAAATTGGCTGCCTCAGAGAATAAAAAAGCATAGATCTAGCCTAAAGTGTAAAGTTGGCAACACTGCAGCAGTTTTGGTTGTCATTATTGCTATTAATGTAAACAAAGTGATGTTATTTCACCACACATATAATAGGCTGTGACATCACTATGTGTCCTGATAATAATTGCCTTGGCTAGACACCCATGGATACCCATGGAGAATCAGACGTAGCAGAAAAAGCTTTTTCCAACATCTACTGCTGTTTTCTTACCATGTAAATTCCGCTCTGTAACATGTGACAGAGGTATATACATGTATATACACATATATACGGCACATATATATATTCCATATGCACTCAACAGGGATAACGATGAGCCGCAAGAGTTTGGCAGAAGTAGCAGTCTCGTCTTGAGAAGCGGATTTAATCCCAAGCTGCCAACCAAAGTGGCAATTGATGGCTGGTTTGGTGCAGGATGGTTCTGGTTTGATGACATGAGAAGAGAGCTCTTGAAACAGGTGAATTATTTCATAGTATACACCTTGAAGTTGTTTTCCTCTGTCATATTTTTGGAGCAAGCTACAAGGTGTTGCTGTTGCATTCAGGAGTCTTGCAACTTCATTCAAGCTGACTGGGGAGCTGGCTCCTGGAATATCAACTACATGGCGGCCAAGCAATCAGCTCAGCAGGCTGGCACGGAGATAGCGGGTTTCCTTAACTGGCTTCATCAAGAATTTGGACTGAAGTACCAGGATGTACATGTCATCGGCCATAGCCTTGGAGCACAGGCGGCTGGAGCTCTAGGGAAGTATATACAGAGCCCAAAGATAGCCAGGATCTCAGGTACGATTTGACTAACCAATCCGAGCCTAGTAAGTACCAACAGCAGGTTATCATTTGCTGTAGGTCTGGATCCGGCACAGCCGGGGTTCAACCTCTCCAACCCGGATGATGTCCTCGGGCCGGAGGACGCTGATTTCGTCGGTAAGAGATGCAGATCGTCAGGTATTCAAGCGACGGCTATGATAATAAATTCCGTGTTATCATTTTTTAGACATAGTGCACACGACATTCGTGGCTAAAGCACCAATGGGTCATGTGGACTTCTATCCAAATGGGGGACGGCTGGGAATCCCATTTTTAATGTGGGGTCACGCCCACATGCAAGCTACCTACATATACAGCGCTACCATCAACTCTCCATGCAAGTTCACTGCATACAAATGCAGCAGCTATCGAAGCTTCCTTGACAAGAGGTGGGTGGTGCGCGTGTACATCAACAGGAGAACACAATCCCAGGGATAGAAAAGTTGCATCGTGCTATGTTATGCTGGTATATTTTAGCTGTCCCAAGGAGTGCAACAGTCCATCGGCTTGCAATACTATGGGATACCATGCGTCACCTGACAAAGCACAAGGTTCTCTCTACTTGTGGATCAAAGAATCGTACCCTTATTGCTGAGGGCTGACATTCAACATCTACACATATGACTTGTACTGGCTGCAATGCTACACCCTTCAGAGTGATCACTACTGCTATTGTAGCTGCTAAGTAGCTTGCTCTCAATATCTTACACTTACCTGTAAGTTTCCCCTCCTGTGCTGGTAGTGGTATTAGGAATTAGGTATAGAATTGTGTACGACATACCAGTGATTTTTGGTTCAGTTGCTGTCGCTTTTGCATATAGTTACAACAATATGGTAGATTATACTCAAGCTTTTTCCTTTGTAAGATCTGATGTTCGTTCCTCTATCTTGGGCCATGTAAATGTAGGAGAGATAAAAGTATTAGACGCAGTGGTTCTGGTTGTGACAATAAAGCTGCTATTAGTACTACTAGTACTGCTAGTATATAACTTGGGCTCCAATGTCATCTAACAGAATTAGTATTTTGGTCAATCGCATTGGAAGAAGTAAGGCACCACCTGGTGTATGTGGGGATAAGTGAAACGAATTTATGTGGTCGAGTTCGAAGGAAGCTGACAGGTGTTTCAGTCGCTCAAACATGAACCGCGACTGAGATAACATTTACAGTCATTATGACGATAACTGGGAATAACGTGAGGTTTCAGAAAGTCTAGGAGTCTTTCATCTTTGTTTAGGAGGGAAAATTACTGTGCTATAAATAGATTGTCTGCGTACAAAATTTTACAATCGCGATGAGTATGCGGTAGAGATACAAGATAGGATAACCGGATTTGCAAATTTGCGTACTGGCCCATATTGCGCAATAGTGAGTTAGCCTACTGAAGAGTTATCTTTCCATGCGTACGCGAATACCTGTATTAAGAGTTGTCTGCCCTATATTAGTTTTCTAACTCGTGTTTACGTAAGGTTGATAGCGTAATTTTTATGAGCTATATTGGAGAAATATACGAAAGGAGTAGGTGGCGACTCGATACTGACATGAAATAGCCCAAGATTTTAGCTTCGCCAAACCGCGTGCTCGAAAAAGGAAATTGGCGCTTCCAGCTTGATCTTGCACACATGTTGTATGTCCAAGCCTCTCCACTGTTGATGCTGTCTCATCTTGCTGTCTTATCAACGTAAAGGTATGCATTGTGTAACCATCTCATCTCCTCATTTATTTATATGATTCAGCTACGTTTTATACCTTGATCAGTCGTTTGTAATTCGACCTTGAGGTTGTAACGCTGTGCGTCCGCTAACCGACCGGCATTTTCGTTTTGGAGAAGAATCTTTTGATCATCATATCTTATCTCCCTGTTCCTTAGTGTTGGGTTGTTTCGCTCTAGAGAATTGTTCTCATCTGCCTGCGTAAACCCCAGCTTTCTTTATCAGGCATGCCAAATGTTTTGAGTCCTGCCCAAAAGATCTCGGACATGATGAAACGCGAACAATCGGAAAATGTCGGGAAGAATACAAGAAACTTGAGGAAGCGTCAGACGGATTCAAAGAGTGCAAAAGAACCGCAAGTCAAGCTTCCTAGATTAAGTGAGAAGACAACAAAGGCTGACAAAGTATCTGCTTCAACCCAAAGTAGAAGAAGGTCTGCTCCTGTGAAAACGTATAAAGAGATGAGTGAGGAGGAGGAGGAGAAAGAGGAAGTAAAGGCACCGGAAACCTCTTCAGATTATGAGGATGAAACTGTCAGACCTCGCCATCGGAACTCACAAAACAGGATATCCCGCAGGAAACCCGCAAGACGATCACAACCAGGCAACTCAAAGACAAAACTTGATGATGGTATGGCAGCCAGTGAGGGTGAAACAGGCACTGGTCCTAATAAGAGACACAAGGCTAGTGCAGCGAAGAAGGAACCTGTTAGAAGACAAAGAAAGACGCCTGGAAAAAAGGGTGACACAGCCAGTCGAAGCAAACAGTCAAGTTCAAGAGTGAAATCGAAAGATGAAGATGGTGAACCGGTTAAGCAAGAGCCCTCCCTGGACATGAAGTCAGATAGCAAACTGGAACTCTCCAGTCAACCATCAACTTCCTGTGCTGGTGTTGGCGAAGATATGTCGTCGACGGATGATGATGGTGACTGGGAGGAGGTGGCAGGTATTGTTACGACAATGAGCTACGCGTCCCTAGCACTGAGTGATAATTAATTCATGGGTTGGTGTGGTGGAGACTGTAGGCTGTGGTAGTCTCTATTCAACCGCTTGTCAAATGTTGTTTGTTATGTTTCTAGAACTTCCCTCTGGGTCTCCAGTGAAACAAGAGGTCAAAGTGACTGTTGACAACCCGAATGTGAAGAAGAAGTACGTGCTACTGTAGCAGTGTGTTGTATCTGCTGCTGCGGCGTTTGAGCTTTGATTGGTGGATTGTAGGAAGAAGGGATTTGATTGGGCGGCGTATGCCAGACGGCTATGGAAGAGGTATCAGAAGTCTCTCCATGAATGTGTGCACAAGGTATGCGTGACGCAATCAACCGTATGACATTGCACTGGTCATGGCTCAGAATTTTTTTCTCATTTAGCTTCATGAATTTGTGAGGTACTTCCCCTACCTAGTTCAGTCAGTTCATGAACCTTGGTTAGATCGATGCTCCAGCTTAGGCTGGTATGGTGGTGGGCCTACTCATGCGGTGACCTTCACTCTGTCATACATGCTTGCACTCTCTTTGATATGCAGACGGAGCTGATGTGTCTCCTGTGTCACAGTTTCCGAGTGAACGACGTCTGCAACAGCGGTTTGCTGCGAGCGCTCACTCTCTCTCTAAATGTCAAGGTCAATCTCAAGGGCAAACAGTGCAACGTGTCTAAAATTCGTGATCTAGTCGACACGATGAAGTCCCGGTTCAGCCTTGACCCTGAAGGTCAGGAGCCTGAGAGCATCAACACAGACTTGCTGGTCAGTGTGATTAATGCTGTCCTTTACGCTTCTCACCTTGACCTTGCGATCTGAGATATTAATGATGAACTTCCTCAGGCCAATGCTACTGTGAAGCAGCAATCCTCTGGTTTTTGCCCTTTCAACCATTTTCAGCCGATCACAAAAATTTAAGTCACAAATATTTCTCTGTTTGATGGCTTGTCTATACAAAAGCAAGATATATCGTTGTGAAATTTTGATTAAAATTATGATTGCAAGAAGATTCTGTTTTATATGATCTATGTAAGCCATTGATTCACTGGTCCAAAGATGTGAAAACACTGTTCTTGTTGTTATTTGTTTCCCTGACTACCATCTCCTTTATTCGTGGTGTGTATACTTCAGCTCGACAATCTGACAGATTGCTTCCAAAGGCAACAAGTTTCATGTCGGAGTTATCTCTCCCTGGTAAGTTCTGTACACGGCTACTTTCTACTCTCTAGCTGCCTGGGCGTTGCTGCATTATTGTCCTTTTGTGCCCTCAGGCGTTGATCGGTATGATGAGAGGTCAAGGACTCTCTGTGCGACTCTGCGTGGCCTGGTATCCCATTCCATTCAGACAATCTGAATACGAGCGCAATATACGAAAGGCCAGGTTCCAGGAGGGGAAGTTACGGCAGAGCGAGGCCGATGACAAACTGACCAGGTTATGCCCAGCTGTACCTCTAGCCTAGAAGCAGTGTGTCTCATCCTTGCACACTCACAGCTTTCTGCTGTCAGTAGATATTCTCTGGTTGTAATTGCAGCAAAAAAGGAAAGAAGGCTAAAGCATCTTCACCTCAATGTGAGTGAATATTTTCTGTTCCTCTGAATTCTTGCTGACTCTCAACTATTGAAAAGATGTGAGGTAAAATAGTGTCACTGCTAGCCAAGTATTCTTACATGGGTTGGTTGACATGGCATCAGAGGATGTACGGTAGGCTCCCTCTCTCCTCTCTTGGTGTAATCCTATTACCCTGTCTTGGTTGTGAATATATAAACTAGTAAGAGAAGAGCACAATCTCTGATTCACATCTCAATGATTATGGCTAATCCTTGCATAAGAAATGTGTAGCAGTTCCAAAAGCTTGGGAAATAGGTAAGCAAGACGATTCACCATTGCCGAAGTTGCTACGGTAAAACGCCCTCCCTAGTCACTGGAGTATTTTATTAAGTATGTAACTATGATATGACATGTCGACTCCGTGGCGCAATTGGTAGCGCGTCTGACTCCAGATCAGAAGGCTGCGTGTTCGAGTCACGTCGGGGTCATAGTACGATTTTTGTTTTTCAGCGACCCCAGAGAACAGGCAACCCCAGATATGGTTTGAGGTGTATGCTCAAGCTGAACAGAAGTGGCTTATATTCGACTCAACAGGTTCTCTCTGTGACGACCATAAGCCAATCGGGGATGTGTTGAACAAACCCATTACGTACATCATCTGTATCGATAATGGTCAGCACACTACATATTCTCTTTCTTGAGTTTGATTTCATGGCTTTCACTTTCCAAAACTATTAGCAGTCACAAAAATATTTCAGCTGGTAAGGTCAAAGATGTGACCCAGAAGTATGACATAAACTGGATGATATCTACCAGGAAGTTGCGAGTTGAGAACGACTGGTGGGACGAACTTCTTGAACCGTATCATGTAAGAGAGAGCAAAAAGACAAGGCTAGAAGACGAGCAGATACAGAGTAAGTATTCAGCTCCCTCACTCCTCATCCAGTATGACAGCCATCGTTACTCTCGTCTTGTGGTACAGACCAGCTGGAGCAGATGCCTTTCCCGACATCCATCGGTGGTTTTAAAGGCCATCCTCTGTAAGTATTTTGGGTAAAGGTGTTGGTTATGCGCTCGTGTCATTTCTCCTGTACGCAGCGATTCGTCGTACAGGTACGCACTGGAGAGGCATCTCCTCAAGTTTGAGGCTCTATATCCGCCGTCTGCTGTCCCACTGGGCTTCACTAAGACCAAAGAACCGATATACTCAAGGAGCTGCGTGCAAACAGTGAGGGGCGCCATCCACCCCACCCCATCCGTAGAATCATATGTGCCTTGTCTAATGATCGCCAATATTTCAGCTGCATTCTCGTGAGACTTGGTTGAAAGATGCTAAACAGGTGAAGATGGGGGAGGAACCATATAAATATGTCAAGCCCCGACCCAAAATGAAGGACAAGACTAAGGTAACTGAGGCTACCCTGCCCGTGTTTGGATATTGGCAGACCGAGGAATATGTACCTCCCACAGCCGAGAATGTGAGTGAACACTGAACAGCTGAGCAGACTTGATATAGTATATAGTATATAGTATGGCGATGTTAACTCAGACCTTACACCAGGGCAAGGTACCAAGGAACGCGTATGGCAATGTGGAGCTCTTCCAGCCTCAGATGCTTCCCGTCGGCTGCGTACATATACCCAGTAAGTGTTGTAACTAACGTACATATACCCAGTAAGTGTCCATATACCCAGTAAGTGTCCATCTACTCAGTAACGGTGGTCCGCATATCCAGTGTGGGAACTAACATGCATATATAAGGTGCCATGCTATAGCTTATGGTTCATAGTAAGTATTGTTTCAGTCAATGGTATCGGTAAGCTGGCACGGAGAATGAACATCGACTGCGCTCAGGCTATGATTGGATGGGAGGCACACTCAGGCTACAGCTGCCCACAGTAAGAATATCTGTACTTGATCCGGGTACTCGCTCTGGGTCGCTGGCATGCTATAGGAAGTTTACTGCACAGGTTTGACGGCTGGATTGTGTGTAAGGAATACAAGGCAGAGCTGTTAGCAGCATGGAAGGACTATGAGGCAGAGCAGGAGCAGAGGGCTCAGGAGAAACGAGAGAAGAAGATATATGGTAACTGGAAGACGCTGATCAAAGGACTGCTGATTCGAGAGAGGCTGAGGAACAGATATGGCAAGGGTGAGTGAATACACTCTGATTCAGTTACACTAGTTGACAGCTGATCTGCAGGATGGTTATTCATTCATTGTCTATTTTAGATTCGTTTTGATGACGTCTGTCTTTGCCACAGAATCTCGTATGTACTTACTGTGTTGGTTACAAGTATACGGACAGCTTGTTTGAGCTTTCTTGATGCTAGAAAAACTTAATTTTATTTTTTAACAAAATATTTTTACAGAGGCCATTATTGTTTGAGCCTTTTCATAATTAATGAGAAAAAAGATGAACTAGTAGTCGAGTGTAGGCTCGTCATTGTCTGGTCACAGCAGAAAGTAGGCTCGCCACTGTCTGGTCACAACAGTATAAGCTCACCAATGCCTGGTCACAGCAGAGTAGACTTGCCACTGCCTGGTCACAGCAGCTTGGACGAGATTGTTAGACTGAGAGACTGGAGCTGAGCAGACCACTTATCTAGGGCATCATAGCGGCAAGTATCACTGGACCGCTTGTCCAATATCAACACCTGGTTCAGCTGGTCTATACGCCCCTCTATCGTACTACCAAAGAGACAGTAGAATGCAATGACTACTGGTACAGTGTGACCGTCATCGCGTTGGTTAGTTTGACTTACTGGTCAAGAATGCAGGAGACTAGCAAACTCTCAACTTCTCTAGCGTCTATGTTGAGTTCCTGAACACACAAACATGTGGATCAATGAAAAATATTTTCTCAATGCAAACCAGTTGGTTGCCATGGTAACCAGCATACCCGTGAGATGAATGGAATATGGATCCTGGTGTATGGTTTGATGAGTTTGATCAGTACTTTAGTGCGAATATTCCTCAGAAGATCTGTAATACAATGCAGACACCATTAGGCACTGCGAGATATGCACCACTGAACTGATGGTGAACTGAGTAGCACTGACGTACCTTCTATGTGTTCCCTAATGAATGGATCCTCCATGATTGTACCTCTATTGGTCTTCAGAATTCGTTCAAACTCATTGATATCATTGTTTTGGTAAGCGCTAGATGAGATAAGAATTACTGGGGTGATGAAGTCATTGGGTAGACAGACTGGCTAGTAAGAAGGGGTCTATACCTGACTAGGTTAGTCATAGCCAGAATCTCAGGGTTGTTCTTGTATGGTTTGGCTTCCTGAGAGTCGAAGGGGTTAATGCCAGACTTCATGAGCATGTTAGCAAGGACTAGGTATTTGAGACACGTCGCCCGTCTGAAAATTCAACACTCAAGTTCTAATAGAATATCATCTCAGTGACACTGGAGTTGCCTTCCCTACCTTGGGCTTCCCGATTCGTCGTAATTCTTAAACGCCTCAAAGAAGTCTGTGTGTGCTTTCTCGTATTCGCCTTCCCTCAAATGCATCTTGCCGCCACACTCTGCACAATAGTATAACAGACAGTGTAACACGAGCTGCACATGGGCATTACAGTCAGAATTCAAACAACACATCCCGGTAGACACCTCAGACAACAAGCCTCGCATGTTTTTGCTGCCAGAATATGGAGCTACAATCTTTATTATTGGGATCCTAATGTTCTCCTGTAGGTTATTAGTATTAGTATTAGTATTAGTATTAGTATTAGTATTAGTATGAGTATTAGTATTAGTATTAGTATTAGTATTAGTATTAGTATGAGTATTAAAATTCAAATTAGATCTTGTTGAGCCACGCTTAAATATGACAGAATCTTTGGGAGTTTTCAGATAGTAGATGCCATCGATTTAGCAAGCCTGCTAAATGGAGAAGCCTCAATTCTCGTCGATTTGCTCTCGATTTGGGCTACACTCCCTGATTAAGACAGTAGGGAAAATAGAAGACAACTCTCTATTATGATAATAAGGCCAAGGTATCATCAATAATGCATACATATAAAAACAGGTAAAAATACGTGATTTAAACTATTTTGATTGCAGAGTAGTACGGATTACTGATCACTGCTATTTCTTTTTAGTGAAAACAAATATCTTCAATAATCTCAAAAAAGCTTTGACTGGTAGATTTCATAATGCTCACAGTATTTTCATGGTTGATGGTTTGTGAATCCAACATGAAAAAACATTAGGGGGAGACACGGAGACCGGAGAAACCAAAAAAGGCATGCGTGTTCGCGCTAATCAGGTCGCGGTGATGTAAGGGCTAGTGAAATCTGTCCATTGTCCATTGATTTCAGAAATCACCTAGCTTTCTGCGGAGCTGTATGAAAACCAGGCTTAACTAAAGCACGGGTTATAAAAAGCAAGAGTACAGTATACTGTAGGTATTGAAAAACTCGCAAGCGAATTTCTGTATCGTAAGTGAACTGCAATACTGACAGCGAAGTCACCGAGTGCTTAGTTTACAACCTAAATTCCATCTCATTTATATTCAGTTGTCGAGGTATCAGCCCAGCCTAGGGGTTGCGCACCGGACAGACAAACTTGGGAGTTATCTTCCCTTAGCGAGGCTGAGGCATAGTGACGTAGGACTGACCTCGGATCACTCCCATGATTAGTGGATGCGGAATGGCAGACTTGATATGAAGGGATTGCTCATACAGTGCCTTCAACTTCTTATTGTTCTTCTGGGCCGTGTACATCTGAATCTCCAGCGCATAGATCTCCAGCAGCTGTGTTCCCTTCTTGAGATCATCTTCCCCATCGGTGGTCTGGAAATTACACAGCGGTACCATATCAGCACCAGAGAGCCATTCAGAGATGGTGGGGGGAAGTGAGGGGAGCTCATAGTGAAGAAAGGATAGAAAGAGAGAGGGAAGAGCTGAAATAGGCTGAGACTGACATCATGGCTAGCATTGGTAGGAGAGCTGAGATCGTTCTCACCAGACAAGACTGGTGCAGCTGTTTAAGAACTTTCTGGAGTTTCCCATACTCTTGTCTGTCAAAGTACAGCTTGCCTAGTTTCGTATTCGTCTTAAACCAGAGCCGATCATTCTTCGACTCACGCAGAGCGTCGAGCGTAGTTTCGTAGAAATGCTGTAGCAGGCTCATCTGCGTGAGAATATGGTAGTTTTACAAACGCACACACTTTCAGTTGCAAAGGAGTTGCCTACAGTCTACTGATACCATAAAACATGATTTATTTGTGTTTTTATCTGTTAGAAAAAGTTTGCAGAAATACATTTTCCCAATTCTTCACACTGTTGCACAGAGCATCAATGGAATAAAGAAACATTTACAATTTTCATCTTTTGCGAATCGCCAAGAATAGGCAACATCGCAAGAATTAGATAAACATAGAAAATATCCAGTTTTACTATACGTAAAAAGTAGTGCTGCATTTCTTCAAAATAATTAATCTCGATTAATCTTCTGATTAGACTTTTCAACCTTGAATTAATCTTACTTTAATCTTGCTGAAGCGGAGAGTGATTCACGACAAACAGGAGCAGAGAAAATAACAACTAATGAGCAGATAGTGACCGTGAAATGTTCCTACATGAATAAATTGCAACTAAAAACTAGTTTCAGAGCTGCATGAATCACAGCAGCATCATTGCTACCAGCTGCACCAGCTGACATCACTGTAACGTTTTTCAGTATGTCATTAGTGGTATTCAATTGAGCTGGTGTTGAGTTTACTTAGATAAATATGCTAACATACTTGTTCACAGATATTTTTAGTACATCATTCTTAGTTTTTTCAGTGAAGTTTACCCTCAAACTGACCACACGACTAATCCTGTGGCATGAAATTAATCTTCTGAGCATATAATCTTAGTTAATCTTAGTTAATCTTAGTTAATCTTAGAATAACTCGATTAAAATGCAGCACTAGTTATAAACAATGTCAAGGTCAATTGTATAAAAATGGGTTTCACTAATCTCGAACAGGAATGTTGATGAAAGTATAAGGGAGGTTTTGATTGACCTTGACATTTGTGATTGCTTATCTTGTGTAGACATGGTGGTGTGGTACTTTTTCAATTCATCTTAGTTAATCTTAGAATAACTCGATTAAAATGCAGAACTAGTAAAAAGACAACACAGTGCGAGTAAAATGCAACACCCGAGTAGATAATTTCAACTGCGAACTTGAGAGATGTCAGGTGATACAAATTTGGACCAATCAGATAAAGGCAGTACCTGCTTTGATGTGGATATATTGTCCAGAATTGAATTGATTGATTTCTCTGAGTAGTTCCTTGTGACAGCTGATTTGATATAGGTTAGGAGTTGTCTGTACCTGTTCATCATCTCCTCATGCTCACCCTGTATAGACCAGATCGAATGATATCAGCCATCATCTCAATCACAAGGACTAGATCGTAGCAGTATATATCTGCCAACCAATGAGAAATTGATCTTTATCATCTGCTTCAGCGCTCGGAATCCCCATTCTCCTTTGTCACTGCTCTCCAATTCCAGAACCTTCTGGAAGCTCTGTAATGCTGCTACCGGATCCTCGGCTCGCAAAGCCTTCGAGTTGTAGTACTGGTTCTCGAGGTCAACATCGGGCTCTGAGTTGCTGTCCTCAGAGTACTCCTGCAGCAGGGAATTGGATTGTGGGCTATGGTGTCTGATGGCCAAATGATGGGTGAGCTGAGTCAATAGCAGGTCAAGGTTAATTCTAGGATTTGCGGATAAGGCTTACTATAGAAGTAGAGGTAAATGTAGTTGGGATTTTCTCAACTAATACATTCCCATATCCAGCGAATTTGATTTAGTTCCTAGGTCAGACAGAGGTCATTGTAGCGTACCAAGTTCCAAATTTTGCTACATAGAATTTATTTCTCAATAGGTATTTTTGTTTCCATTTTCCTCTCATTTATCCTAACAGTATATAATATATAATATATATAACAGTATATAATATATAATATATATAACAGTATATAATATATAATATATATAACAGTATACGGCACTTTTACTCTAATGGATGCTAGTCTAGTATTACAACAAGCCAGTGGAGGTCAGGAGAGAGATTTTTTTATGTAGTACAGACTGGTAGGCTGTTTGAAAATGAGCCAAACAAGAATTAGAAGTAGGTATAGAGAGGAGACACGCTAATCCCCAAGCAGGGAGATATGGAGAATGTGACATATGAAACAGTCCTATTCTGATCTGTCCTATCAATATTCGGGTGCTGCTCACCAACAGAGCTTTGAATCATGGCTGTCATCCTATATTCTGATACAATGACGGAATGATTGACGTAATGCTATATCTCACCAGTCGAGTACTTAGGCATATGTAAATCATATACTATCGTTTAATAGGACGATCGATTAATATAAAAATGTGCTCAGCTCATAAATGTTACTGACCATATCAGGAATAAAGTCACATGGGCTCGTGTAGATAAGAATCATAAGAAGAGTAATCCATAGCCCAGTAGTGCTAATACTACATTGGTTTACTAAATTTCAGAGCTGTCCCAAGTCACTAAGTCTCAAGCCATCAGTCATCACATTTTAGAAGAAGTCGCAAGCCAAGTCTCAAGTCAATTCTGTCTCACAATTCAAGTCAATAATAAGTAAATCACTTAGAAATCTCAAGTCAAAATTCAATGACTTGCAATTCAAGTTTCGAGTCTCTCAGGCCAATTTTCAAGTGTTTTTTACTTGCCGAGTCATGGGTAATTCAAGCCACTAGTCTACTTCTAGTGTTGATTGTAACAGATACCTACTCCTCCCGCAGTTACAAATGATCCGAAATTTATCTCATTTTCTTGAGCTTTATTTATAATAAGTTATCTCAAACAAAGCTTCGTGAAGACGGCTTTCGACTTGATAAATTGACTTGAAATACAAGCAAGTCAATACATAGGATCAAGTAAATTACGAGTTATTAGTAAACCGGTCAATTCAAGTCGTAAGTCTTTGATAGATACCATCAAGCAAGTCGACTTTGCTAATTTGTGGCTCGAGTCTTCGACTCGAGTCCACAGCTCTGCTACTAATGCTAGTATAGGGTAACTTATAGGATAGGGATCTATCGATCACAGTAAGAGAGACACGAAACGATATTTGTCTATTGTCATAAAATGAATCCACTATAAAACATTGAAATATGCCATGGTTATGAGAAACTCACTTTTAGGGCTAGCAATCTTTCATCAAAGATGCTATGACAATGCTGTTTTGATACCAATGTTATTCCTGTTCAAAATTGTCTGTTTAGAGAAGTAAGTACTACAAAACAGTGAGCTAAACCCCTTTAATGAAGAATGATTGACAAAGGTTTGCGAAATTGCAACTAGTCTACGAAAACGGTAATCGAGTTACTTCAATACAATTTATACTTGCACTAAGTTAACGTCGTACGTTAACTTAGTGCAATAATAATGCACCAACCAGATCATACTCTTCATCGTCATCACACATGAAATCGTCATCATCAGACATCCTTCTGGCGTCTACCGGTAGATGTACCTTGAAGAGAGACGATACCTATTACGTACACAAAAAGGGAGATACTAGGAGAGCCAGCCACGAATTTTGTTCACTAAAGTTTCACATGTTTTAGTAGACGAAAATTAAGCTCCGCCTACTTCTGTAGGCGGTATATGGACAAGCGATTGGTTAAAGTATATGTAGGTCATAAATACAGATGACTATTTTCTAAACTTTAAATCTCTTGAAAACTAATTGATAAAATTCATGGTGTTAAATATCTAAATTATAGTAGCTCAAAATATAGCATAACATTGTTTTATATATCAGCATCTGATAGTTGGCGCATAGACATAGTATCTATTGATCGAACGTTGATACCTAAGCGTCATTAGAAAAGGTAATAAAATGACATGTGTAAGTCAATTTCACCGATGTAAGTCAAGGTTGGCATCCGAAAGGCTCGTCAAGAATCTTCGTATGTCCACGGTGTGTTGGACGAGAAGCAGGTTTGGCAGCAGTGTAGTAGTAGAGAGAACGAGAATTCGTTTTCTGTTTTGACACTGAATGTTCACGAGGTGACCAATCCCGGAAGTTGAAGGCCTCATACTGCTTTTCCTAGTGAAAGGACGTAAAAGATGGTATGTATTTGGCAGCTCATGTAAGGGGAATTATGATATCGTGAATTTCATTTATGTACTGAATATTACCTATGTATACACAAATCTGTCTCTGCGATGGTATCTCTGGAATGTTGCGGTACTGCAGTTTTGCTATTCATTTCGTAGGGGGTGTAATTGTCCATGGCATTTGTAGGATTTGCCATCCCGATTCTAAAAGAGGTAGAATTAGCTGTGGAATTCGGGCTGGCCAAAGCACTATGATGGTAGATACTATGCCATTGGTTGAGACATAGGATGAACTGTGTACATGACTGGACGAATATAAAAGTGACTAGAATACATAGGTCTTACTTATGACGCTATAAAGTTACGTTAACTACTCATGGTTATTCCAATCTTATCAGTGATTGTGTTTTTTGTGACATGTATGCAAAGCACTTTTAGTGTGAGACCATACCTTATTTTAACGTAGTTTTAATTATTATTTGGCGCTGCATACGTTGTATGCTGCTTTGATTTCAAAGGTTCAATGGTTTCAGGGTACCTCCTAGACTTCTCTTGACCATACATACTGGTGTATTACTTAGTTCTAGTATCATACTACCACCACACTGCATATCTCCCTCTTTATTGTTCCGGAATATACTGTGTATGCCCATGGTTCTCTTACTCATGGTATCATTACTATGGTACTCTACTGTATGTCACCCTTGTTATCGTGATAACTGTTTCTGTAGTAACATTGAAATGTTGCTGTTTTTGTAGGGGGAGTTCCTCAAGGACCTTCCTTGTCATGATCAGTATAATTTCCAGGCATTAGAATACAGCTCGCGCACCTCTTCTTCCATCACAGGTCGACAATCAAATTCGGTGGGTGACATAGCTCTCTTCTATCTCTGCATTGGCTCTGGGCAAAAGTGATCCTGCTATTCATTTCTACGCAAACATTTTTAGATGAAAAGACCGCCCATATTTATACAGACGAAAGAGTACCCTGAGGAGCAAGGTTAGGATGTGGTTGACTTATTAACATATATCTATATGTTCCCACTAATAACTGATGTGAATTTTTTTAGTGGTCATTACCACAGAGAAGACAAACATTCTATTGCGGCATCTACAGCAACAATTAGACAAGAGAGTAAGTCTAAACATTCCATATTGACCTTGACCTCTACTGTTCTGATCGGCACCTCTGTTACTAAGAGTTGACTGGAATTGCTATAGAATAAGAAGAGAGAAGTGGCTAAGGGTGATGACTCAGACAACAGTCCTAGAAACAGAAAGTATGTCAAGCTGAAGTAGAAAGTATGTCAAGGTGAACTCGGGTCACCACTGGCGTCTGCTATCAGTGCAGGACTCTCAGTGCTCCTAATTCCACCACTATCATTCTTATCCATATGATTATTTTATTTTCTCTGCCATCCTGTCTCTGGGTAAATATTCAATGAAAAGATTTGAAAGAGAAACAACTGTGTTGTGGTTTTGGTGTGATGAAATGAGAAACAGCAGTATCGGTAACAGCCTATGTCTACAGTCATACTATCACAGTGGAGACAATGCGTACAGCAGCACTCTTGTCAGTACACGGTATCCATTCAGCTCATATATTATCTTGTTATGTTACATTACTGTGTGTGTCAAATAAAAATATGTGGTTCTGATATAAACTCTGGCTGGAAAATAAGATTTACTGTACATTGACTAGAGTAAGTGAGAACTATTGTCCATTCTTTGTGAGAGGAGTGCACAGGGTCAGCGTCATCATCACCTCCCGGTAGCCGGCTGTTCCTCAGACCTGACATTTGATTTGAGGCGTACAAATTCTTTGGCCACTTCGTCCGTGTTTCGTTGCGACAGGATACGTAGTATTGTCCACCCGGTCTCATTCATGTGTACTTTTTTGCTCAGTACACACCAGCATGCGCAATTTCTCTGTCATGGAGAATAGTATCATTGTAAGACAATGTAAGTGATCTATATATTGGTGGATAGAAATAACGATGTGGACACCTGTTCGTTGAGATCTCGAAGTTGCATGATGGCTACCCCGAGGAGACTATCAGTTCGGGCAAAGCAGTAGTCCTTGACACAAAACTGGACTTCATAGACATCTGGCTCATCCATATTACCAATGGTGCTATACAATGGAGCAGTTTCAATGAAGTAATATGTACCATCCACTTGTCTGTATTACAAACTCTGATATCGAATACTCACAATGTAACGCTCTCATTGTACTTGGGCGACCATGTGTTACTCCTTGTTTTGGTACTATATTTCCTTTTCTTTGAGGCCAGGTGAGGTCCAATGAGATATACTTCCACGAAAGGTCGAAACATGCCGGCCGTTTGCCACTGCAGGTCGTTACAGGCGATGACCTTGACATTTACGCGATGTTCTCCAGAGCCAGGGTGAGAGTTGACTTCTATCTGTACAGACACTTCTCCAACAGGGTCTGTGTGACCAGCCTTGTCTGTAGGCGACAGATTGAGTCAGTGAGCGGCAGGTGATCTCAAGGTGAGTGACACACGGGAGGGGAACGATGAGTAACCTTGCTGTGACTGAGTGCTGACGAATGTCTTGATGAGAGTATCTGTGGTCTGGGTGTATAACGACAGCGCGTACTTGAGCGACGTCAGCTCTGGGCTCTTGTCCAGGAACTGCTTCTTCAGACCTTGACCTGAATGTGATAGCATCTGTGTTAATCTGAGAACTAGCAAAGAGGAACATCAGTCTGAGACAGAATTGGGCTACGAAGAATTTGCCTGGAAAACGCACTAGATCACTAGTCAGTAGAAATGCGTTGAAATGAAGCAAACACGATTGACCAGGCTCCTATTTCTGTATGTGACAGAAGAGGTTTGTACTGCTCTGGCGCCGATACTAGTAACACTGGCTATCACACACAATAACACCTGTGTACTGGATATCAGCATTTCACTGGCTGGTGTCAAACGAGCATCTAGTTAGCTGTGATGGGTCTACCTGATGCGAAGAAATAGTCCTTGACCGTCTCCAGAGACATATCGAGTACGGCGCACTGCTTCGGCGTCAGGTTCTTCTCCGCCTCTTTGGACATGTCCTGCAGTCATTCAAACAATGGTGACACTGGCGCGGCAACACATCACTCAAATGTACACGTAAAATCATTGACCAGGGTTTGATCTACAGGGAAACGACTAGCAGCACCTGGAGAGTGGCTACGGGTATTCTGTTCAGAACTTGCTTGGACACGTCCTCAATCTTAGCTGACGCATTCTGCGCCATGCGAATGCCTGGCAACTGCAATAAACACAGAACCACCACATAATACGTAAACCACCACCACTATTACTATAGTAGCCATGCATCCATCAGCCAATGACAGGAGATTAGCGGGCCGACAAAGGGAGGACAACTCCACTGACCTGTCTAGGATCTGTGATTGGAGGCAGGACAACAGTCTTCTCCATACACTGCAGTGTGATCTTCCACAACTCTTTCAGCAGACGTTTCAATACTGTCTTCTCACACAGGTCAGAGAATGTCTCCAGACTTTTGGTACAAGAATTAACAAAATGTGCATTGATGTGTCGACAAAAACGGTTGGAGAGCACTAGAGCATCATCTGTGACATTATTGTAATCATACATTTGATCTGGGGAGGGAGAGAGAGGGAGAGGGAGGGAGGGAGAAAGAGAGAGAGAAGGAAAGAGAGGGAGAGAGAGAGGAAGGGAGGGAGAGAGAGAGAGAGAGAGTGAGAGAGAGAGAGGGACAGAGAGGAAGGGATGGAAGGAGGGAGACAAAAGGACAGGGAAGGATAGGGAGGGACAAGGATGAAAGGAGAGAGGGAGAGAATTAGTCAGCTGACCTGCCGTTGAGCAGGGTCATCAGGGGTGTGAGAATGACATCTGACAGATGCTGTATGTCATTCTTCTGACTGGTCTGTGTCAGAGACACTTGTCCCGTGCCCTTGACCTTGCTTTGGAGCAGGTGTGAAAGTTCATCCATGGATTTTTTAATGGCGACAGCAATACTATAACAAACAACATACACATCAGAGTCACATAGTACAGAATGCCTTGAGTTTCATATCTGCCTCGAGTTTCATATCTTACCTCATGGCAAAGTGACTAGCCATTTCATCAAGGACACAATTCAACTTCTGCTGGAGCTCCTTCAGAATATCTGCTGCATCAGGGTCAAGATCATCGCCACCCATAGCCCTGTAGACCTTGTCCAGCTGTACCCTCAGCTGTTGAATGTCGTTTAGAAGGATGCAGGCAACTTGGTGTTTGGCCATATGTCTTGGGAATTCGGCTATGACCAGGTCAGAATATGCCAGCAGAACTTTATTCACCGTCTTGTAAAAGATGAGCAGAGCTGTCGTTACAGTATTGCCCATCAGTTCATATTAGTAAGTTTGGAGGAATGGTTGACTGACCACGGCAAAGCGCTTCATGTACTTGTGAAGGATTTCTGGGTCGGGACACTCGAGGTTTTTGATCACGTTCAGACATTGGTTGAGGGTAGCGAAGACGTCAGTGACGGATGCAGAGAACAAAGCGTGATCCGACACTCTCTGGAACTGGATAGGGGAGGCAACTCCTGAGTTCTAACTACTCATTCTTGAGATGATGATGTATTTTTAGTAAAGAGTGTGTGGCGACACAAACTTACCCCATCTGCCTGGTCTTTCAGGAAAGCACCATTGGAATAAGCCATGCATATTAAATCATTCTCGTTGAGCCAGATCATCACGAACGGCTCGAACCACCTGCAGTGAGCGTGTGCAACTTAGACTGCGTGTTGATACGTTAGCGTGACATCATCAAAGTAATATCACCACTCTTACTTTGGGTACTGTGGGACAATGCCTTGCATAGCTGGAATTGGCTGAACGTATTTGGTGTAGAAAACTTTGACTTTGAAATGCATGCTCATGTACTCGTTGGAAGGTAGTGCTCGATGTTCCAGGTTTGCATGCTCTAGAAATATTAGTTAATATCAATCTCGCAGCAACGTTGACCAATCAAACGGTAATATTGACAATCTAACAGCAACATTGACCAATCAAAATGGCGATATGGACAATGAGACAGCAATATAGACCAATCAGCTGCAATATTGCCACAAACCTCTCAATCCAAGCTCAAAGTCTTCTGAAAACAGTGTCCACAAGACCTCTGCACTCACGTCTCCAACATTTAGATCGTTGGGAAACCTAGAGGAACGGGTACATGTGCTTAGAAACTGCTTAAAAGGAGGGGAGCAAGAGGTATGTGTAGGGGGACGCACTGAGTAAGCACCACGGCGTAGCTGTTTCTGTCCTCCTCTATCACAGATACGATCAGCACTATCAACCTGTCCCAGAACTTCAGATTCTTGGTCGACGGTCCCTCGCCAGCCTAAAACCAAGCGCAGACTCAGATGGATATTCGCGGCAGGTGTGATGGCGGCAGAGATGATAGATTTACGCACAGGCACAGCCTCAGATGAGTCATCGGTGTACTCTCTGTCGTACAGTTCATGGCAGTTGTCGAACAGGAACGAGTAGGTCGACTTCATGCAGGCTTTGATACACTCCTTCACGACCTGACAAGCGCGTGGAGGTGAGGAGATATCCTGCACCTGAATCAAAACATCTGATAAACCACTGCGGCCAAAGAACGTGTGAGTACATACAAGCAAGCAATTTATAGGAACATCCGTCAGCCAACTAGTAAACCCTAGTAACACTCGACAGTGACCTCTCCCAGCGCTCACCTGTACAGAATACTTTATCTGTGTAACAAGAAATGTGCTGCTCAATGTTATAATACATGTGAAGTGCATGCAGAGAGGAGTGGGCGTGGTCATGTACAGAGAGGAGGAGTGGGCGTGGTCATGTACAGTGAGGAGTGGGCGTGGTCATGTACAGAGAGGAGTGGGCGTGGTCATGTACAGAGAGGAGTGGGTGTGGTCATTGGTGCTTAGGAGAACCAAATAATGATTAGTGATGGGGTTCAGCATGCCTTCCAAAACTTCGGTTTGACAGCTTGTTTTACCTTCATTCTGAAGAATGTTATACTAGTGAGCAGATCTATTGTTGACTTGAGATCCTGCAGTCTGCTGGGATCTGATGCTGGGAAATATTTCTACAATCAGCAAACTAGGTGTACAAAGCAGTCATGTACCGCATGAGTAGACAACTCCATAACATCTGCTTACGCGGTATTGAGCAAGGTCTATTCTTAGGTTGTTGTGGAGCTGATCCAGAAGTTTGATGAACTTTTCTTTGCCAAAGTTGGAAGCAGCAAACCGATCGCTGGCGGATACATGGTTGCCAGCTGTCGTGTGTGCATAGAAAGCGTTGATGTTAGCTAGCAAAGTGCTCATCACCGCAGGGACACCTGGTGACAGGTACTTGCTCGAGAGGCAGGAGAAGTGGCTGTAATAATCATAATAATATAATGAGAGAGAGAGGAGGGAGGGAGGGAGGGGGGGGAGGGAGGGAGGGAGGAATGTTCACCTGTCGTATCTCAGCCTCTTGACAAGTTTTAGCAGCTCAGCGGAGATGAGAAGCGTCTGCTGCGAGGCTGTGTCTGGATTGTACATCTTATCTAGACAGCAACAGCAATACAGCCTCAATACTACCTCAATGTCAATGTCAACATCGATGTTTTCATCAAGAAAATCAGGCCAAGCTCCTATGCATATCATCAAAATTTACCTGCTAGTTATATGTTCAAACTAACATTCCCAATCATAGCCTATTAGTGAACAGAGACAGGGTTCTCAACCTGGGTGAACAAAAAATCCTTACAGAAGGTGTGAGGAGGCCATCATGGAGAAATTTGATATTTGGTCGTATCATAGCGCCATGAATAGCTCTGAATTGCCGTATCGTATTTTTATAGTTTTTCAACATAACAAACTGACTTTTAGTTCGTTTTAGGGATACTTGGGAGCAAATTGCTGACTTATGGCATCATTTTACCGACGGGAGGTGAGTGACAATATCCAAAATCCTAACTACAAAGCAAAAATCAGAGTGGGTCAATGAAAATCCATATGGTACATGAAATCCGTCCTTTTGTCCTTATACAAGCTGAAAATCGGAACAGTAAGGATTAAATCCAAGTAGTTGAGATCCCTGACAGAGATCACAGGCTGGATTAGTTATAAGCCCCTACTTTTACAAGCTGCTGCAAGCCTGGGCTATTACTAAAGCCCTTAAAGTAGTTGAAGAGTGAAGGAGACATGACATAAATGTCCATCACACTTCCTTCTATCTCAATCAGTTAAATGATGTGAGGTATGCATACCGGCCAGGCTCTCATTCAGCACGTCTTGTAACATTCGTTGCACTGTCTGCGGCTGGAATTTGTTACGTGGCTCTGTTCTGTAAGATGGCTCTAGGGCGGGTCGTCTCTGGTACCCCGCCTTATCGTCTTGTTGTGGTTCATAGGTAAACGACATTGTACTGTTGCCCGTTGGCAGCTTCCGTGACATGCGCCGTCGAGTGTCAATGTCAAATATACTCGACGTCCTTCCCAACTGAAAAGTGGTAGTCGCTGATGACCGGGCTGCCATCTTGAGAAATAAATTAAAACGATCTCTTCTTGATTCTAAAATAAAAACTAGGCAGTTTGTTGTGCGCAACGCAATACCACGATGTCACAGAATTCTGGGCAGCAGACACAATGTACTCCAGATCAATCATTGTTATACATCATATGATATTAGCATTGGGTGGTACAGAGCAGCCTAAGGTAAGCCACTCTTGATCGGTGTTTGGGTTGGGTAGCAGATGGATGAGATAATTTCACCCCTAGACACACAGACAGGTAGACAGCCTAAGTGTATGACAGTACCCATCAAATCCTAATCTACGAAGCGCTGAGTGCAAAATACATAGTTAATGTCCTTATCACAATCGCATGGGTACTGACTCCACATTAGAATGGAGTATATCACATTACAATAGTATGCAACGAAAAATGTGGTGCAATGTTCTTCCAAATTTCAAACGATGAGTCTTCATATTCATAACATGAATGCAAACGAGTCCATTGTCAATGGGATGCTGTAATGTATCTGCTGTTCTGGGAAATCAAATCATGTGAACCCCTTGAGATTGAGTGAACAATGCAGGCAGGCAGCTGCATTTCTGATTCTGAGTATCACAGTCAACGCCTACTGGGTGTGTACAAGTCTGCGTAACTCTGGTAGAGATAGCAAGTACACAGGACACCGGTGCTCATTGCTGTCTCAGACGGTGAGTAGGCTTATCACGAGGCTCTTGTAAGCATCGGCATCTGAGTGTTAAGGTAAATATCTACAGAAGTATAGTTGAGAGGACAGAGGCTATTGCTGGCAAGCACTGACTAGTTTTAATTCTCGCTGTTGTGAAGATATGGTGAGTACTGCATTAGGTAGAGAGATAGAAAGGGAAGAAAGAAGGTTATGGATGCAGAGCGATAAGGTGAGAGAGAAAGAGAAAGAGAGAGAGAGAGAGAGAGAGAGAGAGAGAGAGAGAAAAACAGAGAGAGAGAGAGAAGAAAACAAAACGCACAAAAAAAAAAAAAACTCAAAACAAACCCCCCAAAACCACCACACAAA
>ERZ1740065.370-NODE-370-length-23697-cov-11.096565_pt1 | contig 23697 bp, 11 predicted proteins | sample MGYA00581738_ERZ1740065 | MGnify/ENA primary metagenome ERZ1740065 (study PRJEB43018, sample SAMN04849749) | marine metagenome | isolation source: floating plastic debris | place: Pacific Ocean | collected 2008-09-01 | study: EMG produced TPA metagenomics...
GCGAGCGCGGATAGGAGCGAGAGCGAGCGCGGATAGGAGCGAGAGCGAGCGCGGAAATCGAATGAGAATAAAATAAAACATTTGATGGAACATGGCAGAAATATAATATATATGGAGAGCTAACATAGTTTTGCAGGACAATATGTATGGCGTTAATTCGATAGCTCATTTCTGATTGACAATTATTGACAAGAAAGTACAATACGAGCACATCTTCAGCATCCCTATTATCGTCTGCGCTGGATATACTTAACTTCTGTACTCGTTGTGAATAGTGCAGTTGTACTCACTGTATTCACCAAGATATATTTAGAGAGCATAAGGCGCCATGCGCACCTATAGCAACCATTGCAGCAGTGACTGCTCCCATGGTATTGGAGTTGGCTACCATCACCATGTTGTGCTCTTTGTCTCTGTCACTTGCCTTCATGCAAAGTAAAACGCAACGATAATAATCAGGGAAAATTGAGTTGCTTTACGTTTCTCCCATAGATGAATTGAAAGAATTAACGCTGGTCTACACTAGACGTATTATTTTAATGCAATATTCCTTCTAGAAAAAAATTATTTTGTATTTTTTGCTTGCAAGCATCCATTTTGACTGCCGCTGGCAAATTTCAACATATCTTAATGTTTAAGCGACAATTTCGGTGAAGCTCTATTGGGTTGGGTGTTTGGTTCCCAGAAAACACGCAGTCCTAGTTAGTGTTTATGTACAGCTGTATCAGCACATAAAATGTCAAGAAAATCGCTGATTGGCTTTCCAGATCTTTACAGCCAGTTGGTTTACCGGAGTGAACACCTGATGGGGGCGCCGCTGACTGTACAGAAGTGCCCCAGAAAATTTTGACATTTTCATGTGATTGAAAATCAGTGCTGAAACAAAAAATTAACAATTTTCTGAGGGTCTACGGTGAGGCTCGGTAATGGCTATGATCGAGTTCCTGTACTGTAACTCTGCTTGTTGGGTCTCAGTCGTTGCCACCTTGGCTTTGAATCTGCGTAAAAATCTCTGAATAGTTTGGGGAAAATCTTAATGCTAGAGAAAAGCTTGATGAACATTTTGACAGGTAAAATCTGAAACATTTCAAACTCGTGGTTTTGTAACAACAACTAGTCAGCGAGTTTATGTTCCATGTTTCATAGTAGTAGTTGGCAATGAGTGAAGACACTTGGTGCTCAGAGCTGTTAGTGGTATGAGCCTGATGGGAAGACCAAACATTGGGTAGGACTGAATGGTGTCAGCAGTGCCAATAGCAAAATACATCACTGATGAAGAATCACGGAGGTTTTCACACAGCCACCGATGGGCCGCAAATAACACCCCAGGGGCTGCAGGTTGAGCATGCCTGATCTAGTCCGATAGCGAAAATCAGTTAGTAAGTTGTTTTAACAGTAGACTGACCTCAGCAGTTACGCTTGCGAATGTGTTTCCATAACACAGACCAGTGACGATGCCTTCCCATAGCACTAGAGAGAACATGATCCACAGGCCGGCATCCAAAGGCAGGTAGTGGTACAGTGTCTGACACAACACCAGGGCTAGGTTCATCACCTGCAAACGAGTGAGAATGGTGTAAATCGAGGTTTTACGGTCTTTCCGAGTGCTGATGGTTACTTGATAACTGTGCCATCATCTCCTGTTAAATTATATCGATTATTAATAAATGTAATAATAATAATTATGCGTTTTTTCTCTTTCTCTAGGCTGGTGTACCTATGCCACAGGCTGTACACCACCAAATATTCTTTCTGCTATATTGTTGTTTTGGAAATACAATAAAATATTAATAAAAACGATGATAGTAATACCAGCGATAATAATAGTAAAAGTAATAATAATAATGATAATAAGAGTAATAGTATTAATAATAATGATAGCGAGACCTATTGTATTCTATAGCAGCCTATCAGTTGATTGTTACCTGCAGCGTAGGTAAAAGCCAGAACTGGCGGACTTTGAACAAGGAGATGGTGGATCGCCCAATGAAATCTCCTGATCTGTAGATCACCTGATACCATCTGTACTGCTGCTTCACATCCACCAGGTGACAGGCGTCAATGAAGTACGTCAGCTCAAACTGTATTAAAAGTATTCATATTGTAGATCTTCAACGGCAGTAGAAGGCATCGGAAAGATCACTGAACAGATTTTTGTTTAACAGATAACACAGATAGAATATTGCTCACAAAATAATCATGAAGCATAAAACAAAAATCAATCATATTTCAAGACCTTAGAAGGCTTACACAAATGGGCATACAAACTGCAAGGATAGCTATGCGTTCACATTTGCATAGTTATTTCTGTATTTTCTATTATCCTGTCAATTTTTGTGCACGCTCCTCACATGTGTGCGGAAGAATGGCAACAGCCGCTATCTTTATCCTCTTCGACTCTTTGCATGGCAAATGAACACATATGTTACATGTAGTGTCCAAGTTCACATTCCAAAGACTTCAGTGGTGTGTTCAACTCACCAGTGTCTGGTTGATGAAATAGGCGGCGAAATAGACAACTACCATTGGAATTATGAACTTCGAAAGGGACTGCAAAGAGTGAGAATGGACAAGTTGAACGCCCATACCAAATACGAAGGGTGTGCTAGGTATGGCAAATAAGCATGTTGGCCAAGGGGATATCTTTTCTGACTTCCGCTGAGATCGAAACCTGTTTCACATACTCAAAGAGGTTGAAAAGAGATCTCACCAGAATTATGCCAAAGCATTGTATAGAAACCTTGTGGACGGAATCTAGCTATCACGTAGAACTGGGCAGACTAGTGCGCGCTGCAGTAGAACAACGATGTCGATACCTTGTATGAAAGAATGCACAAGCAACCTTCTGGTATTTTGAGTGTGGATATTCTCACGTACATTATATTTGATTTCAAATGGCCCAGTGCTGTAATCTCTTCCCAACCTCTGCAACATTTTTCCAGTCAGAGGGCAAATACTGACTTCACTTACTAGGATATGCTTTAGTTTCCGATGCCATGGCAAAGATAAATAGCCGTCTTCAGACAGCTCTTCTCCACGATACAGTGACGCGCGGGCTGAGGAGGAGACAAGCCATGTGTTCAGCCTCTCTGGCTTAGATATCAGACAGTGATAGCTGAAACATGACCAGCATTTATATTAGCAGTTAAAGTGGCCACCAATTGCCTTTTAAATGTGAGAGGGTGACAAGGCAGCGGTAGAAGAGGTGGTAGAAGAGATGGTGGAGGAGGTGGTGGAGGAGGTGCGGAATTAGGTGGCGGAGGAGGCGGCAGTGAGGCTCACTCCTGTACGTGCTGATGCACGAGTATCTTCAGGGGAATGACAAGAGTCAACCGTCTTACCTGAGGGTCTGGCTTAGGGGTATAATTAGCATTATTAGTAGTGTGATCATCAAACTGAGACCAGCCTGCCTGAGTGCCAAGTACGATAGAGCACCTGCTATGCCATTCCCTCCACTGCCTGACAAATAGGCTGAAAGATATCGCCTATGGATAGAATGAGTGAATCGACTGTGATTATGATGAATCGGCATATGATGCGGGTGGAAGATAATTCAAATCATGGTGCCAAGCTTTCCATCAACCTATTTGTGTAGTTATGAACTATCAATGTTGTATCAAGCATATTTATTGGTACTGGTAACATAATGAAATCTCTGAACAGGATGAGTCCTGGGAGACTGAGAGGAGTACGGAACATTACAAAGTGATTAAGGCCCAACTACACTTACACAAACCTGACGTCAGCCCGCTTGTAGCAGTGCACACAGTGTTGCCAGCTCTACTATTTTGCTTATAAATCTCATAGACTTTTCAGACATGAGAGGCAGCTAATTTATGAAGTTAGGTCTTTGAATTGCTTCCTGTGTGCACGACAGGCTCACAGAAACTGATGGATTGTCTATGGTGAGTACTTGTGTACTGCAATAGAGGTCACAAAATGGGTTTTAAATGTGGAATTTTAAAATCTTCGATTGTTTTCCAACACTGGGTGAACATGAAGCCCTAGTGGAAGTAGCTGCGAGTGGATTAGCTGCTCGTAAGCATTGTTCAGTATGTTGAAGTTTGACCACATAAGTAACAATATCATTCGACAAAGCTGTAGCTCTTGACAGAAGTCACGATTTGATAGGACAAGCTAGTAACCTTGGTTCATGGTCTTTTGACTGGAGTGCCGGCTGTATTGACTCACAGCTAGCTCTAGCAGAGGCCTTTCTGGCTTCGAATCTGTGTCTGTTTGCTAATCATCTCTTTACAAGCAGATTAGTGACCAGGAGTGTGGTGTGGCCAGCCTTGTGGACTACTGAGGACGAATGTGATGATACATGTACTTGCATATTTACCTCACTGCCACATGATTTGAATACATAAAAGTGGGTGCGATGATAGCTTTTTTGAAGCCTATAGGCCAGCACTGTGAGATGCGGGTGGGGTGAATCATAACCCATGAGCATGATTATCAAGTTTACTTGACAGCACTGTGAGACGCTGGGGTTAGACAGTATGCCTACGTACTTGTCAAAGTGAGTGGTGAAACTGAGAAATGAGACCTCTCCCAAACCTGCTCCGACACCTGATAGTCCAGCACCTTTAGAAGAAGAAATTAAGTGTTTGTTTATTTAGGGGTTCAATTTAGCTGACAATCGTTGAGTGGGGGTGATAAGGAACTGATGTTTCAATATGGCAGCTGTTGGCCATGGTCAAGACCTAACATTGCTTCAAAGAGAGCTTGTGTAATTGAGAACTGTAGCATGCCAACAGTGGAAGCATCGCAGCAAGTCTTAAAATGACTTTATATCACCAATAGAGTTTTTGACCCCATGTACATCAGATGTCATGTTACTCAGGGTGTTTTCATTTGTTAAAGGTTGATACTAGGCTGTTGTGCTGAATCGGTGAAAGCTTTCAGCCTTACCCAACAATATGATCCACTTAGCTGAGCCACTCGCCAGGGCGACAACCATAAGACTAGCTGCTGATGACAGTGTGCATAGCAGCACCTTCATACTGCAACAAGAGTGAAATCCCAGCATAAAATAAAGGGTGCTTGTCATCCTGCCGCTCACTCCCACAGGTGCTGATGCACGAATATCTACGGGAGAATGAAAAAAGCCAGAAAAAGTTATAAATAGGTCATATCACACCATATGATGATGGAGAAAGTTATTCCACAACTCAACAGGAAATCTAGAGAATTGTTATAAACTAAGCAGTCAATGACAGGAACTGCGCAGCGTGGATAAATTGTAAATTTCTGATTTGCCGACTGAAGCTCAACTGAAGGTTAGCAATCAAGGGGGGACTAAATGACGGATAAAGATTTATGTTCTAGATTAATAATTGCTAAGTAAAAATTCCGTAACTTCTCCTTATGGCTTGTTCCCACAGAACGCAGGATATTTTATTAGGATAGTTGGGATTCTGATTAATATCAAAACCGTAGACTGTCGCAATTTGACTATTTAAGATGACTTCGTTACCGTATACAAAGGGATAAATCAGCAGTAATCATCTCGCTACTTACTTGTAGGAGATCTTGTGGAAAAAGAAAGGAGCGAGACACTTGATTATGGCTTCTGGTAGTAAAGCAACTAGTAATATCACCTACAACAAAACAATAAGCAATAAGCAATAAGCATCAAACTAATGAATGTTAATAAATGTTAAAATCGGTAGTCTGTCTCCATGCTCGCGCACTAAGGAATAAAGTAACTTGAAGGGAAGGCTGCCATATGTGGTCCCAGGTTGCTCTCGGTTTCTAGGCAGGTTAGAGCACACCTGTAGCACAATGGCCCAGCAGTAGGACTCAGTGGGATTTGAACCCACAACATCTTAATACCTGCATGTCCCGAGGTGCAGACTCTACCACTGAGCTATCTCCTAATCCTACTCTGAGCATCTAAGAATTAATTTTTACCCTCTAGCAAGATAGCTGGATGCACAGTAACACCTGATACTGATCTATACATATCATGCATCATACATCATACACACATCAGGCGCATACCAGGCACATACAGTTTATTACTGTTATTTGACACTGGCTAGATTGAATGAGCAATTCTATCTCATTGATTAAACTGCAAAGACATACCCCGGTGCCTGCAGGGTTACACACTAGATGGTGAGGCATGGTTAGAGAGGCATTCTGTTGACAAACATCTTCCATCTTGCCCTGCATTGGTAGATCACGTACGTGAAAATCAAATCAGATGCTCAATGGTCTCATCTCAACGTAATTACCTTTTGTACGTAGAGAACATCATAAGCAGCTGATAGCATCACAGTATATGCGAAGTGGCTAGACAGGCCGAGTAACCTGTGAATTTAATGGTGGTCAGCTGCAGTAGTCAATGGGGCCAACAGGGTCAACAGAGGTCAATACATGGTTAATAGAGGTCAGAAAGGTCAACAGAGGTCAGCAGGGCTCAACAGAGGCTACAGGAGCTCAACAGGGTCAATCACCAATATTTAATACTCACCAGAATCCGACTCTGTTTCTGAGCACATGAAACCAATCTCCACTTGTTCCTGTGTTCCCACTTCCAGAATTGAGGTCATACTTAGATCCTGTGATGAAAGGAGTGAAGCCAAACCAGTATTTATGAGTCTGACTGAACAATAATTATGCTCACATCGGTGAAACAGTCTGCCGGGGCAGCCATCATGATAGCAGTAGTTGTAAAAGGATCATGGTAGTATAATTGATTGCAATACTCTTCAGTGCTCGTTTTACCCAGCTTCAGTTTGATCAGAGTTCCAGGAACAGTCTATGAAAATAACCACACTCAGGGACGAAACCAACAGTTTTTTACTAATGCAGATGTCATCAACTCATAGCTCTCCAAAGGGCAACTTGCTGCTTGAGTCTGTTGACTGCATTGCCAACTTTTGATATCTGATATTACATGTCTGTGAACCGCTCAGTGCTCGCTCATATCTCGCACTGGTAACCTTACTACACCGCACTGGTAACCGCACTTGTTGTGACCGTATTCCGCACTCTACTGGGATACGGGCGCGCACCGAAGGTGACCGTATACCGCACTGTATACTGTACTGTCTTCATAACATGCCTAAATCACACTGTACAAGAGAGGACAATTCCTAATCAAAGTGAAAAATCACAACTATGTCGTTTAGCAGTACAACACTGCAGTCTACCTCCCCCTGCCAATGAAATGCGCTTGTGTTTTCATGATCTGGAGAAATTTATCCTGGCTTGTGTTTTACAGTGGTAGTATTTGTATGTATCTCACAGACATATCGTTTCTTCCATTCATAAACAATAAAATAACTGTACGACAAGATATTTGATATTTCAAATGCTTTGCTGCCATACATTGATTACTATAGTGAATGAATAGGCTATGCTCTTTCAGAATCTGAAATCAGATTTGAAAGCAGATGTGTAGATCCGGAGATAGAGAAATACAGAGATGTCTAAGGAGTTGTCCTCTCAATAGTGTGTTTTTGATGGTAGAGATTTTTACTTGACTCGAAACTAGTATATAAAAATGCAGAATCCTTTACTGAGTCTAGACCTGAAATCACATCTCAAAATGATCATTGAGGCCCGGATATATTATATGCAGATGAAGGGTCATCAGAGAAGAAAAATGCCTGCATATGGCAAATTTTTTTTCTGAATCATGAGAACATAAGTGCTTTCTGTGGCGGGTGGGAGGTAGACTGCAGAGTTGTACTGCTAAATGACATGCTTGTGATTTTTTGTTTTGACTAGGAATTGTCCTCTCTTGTTCCGTGTAATTTAGGCATGTTATGAGGACAATACAGCATATAGTGCGGTATACGGTCACATTCGATGCGCGCACGTATCCCAGTGAATGTGGAATACAGTCACAACAAGTGTGGTTACCAGTGCCAGATACAAGCAGGCGCAGACGTGTGATATCAGGTTACCTCGACTTTTTTAGTGATGACAACAAGTGTTTGTTTGACTTCAGTTTATGAAGTCAAATAGGTCAACTAAAATATTTGCAATACCAGCAGAGCTATTGTCATATAAATCTAGCTTGCTGTTGGCAGTCTCCTCTCATGTGCCATCAGCTGTAGGTCCCATAGATTGATAACTTCGCACAGATGATTCACCCAGCTACCGACCGTGTTTTCTCTGCAAATCTCATCAGTGTTCCCACAAAATCACCCCTGGCTTCCCATATTTAGGGCATTTTCGGATAGCTAATCGACACCTCGCTAGCTAAATCGATGGTAGCATCAATTAAAAAAACTGCAATCACCAGAATCCACCTGTACACACACTAATTTGATATCTTAGAATCCTATTTTGCATATGGAATGATAAGAAGGTAAATCAGTGATGAGAAATCAGCCAATGAAATCTGTCCACTGATGACGTAGGTGAAGGGCTAAAACCAGTGCAGCTATGTGTTATATATAACTATCTCAGTCCTAATAGAAGGAAACTGAAGAGTCAGACCTCCTTGACCTTGAATAGAGATGTTGATACTGATCTTCAAAGGACATGCTGACAATGCCATTGTATTTGGGTAGCTCGAGGAGGAGCTATGTCTATGCAAAGCCTACCTTAGTCGCAGTCATGTAATCGTACCTCGGGACTTACCATCTATCTACGAATATTCAATTAAATCTAAGTTAAATCATGAGCTCTGCACAAGTGGAAAATAGCGGTATGAGGTAAGCTCCTTGTTATGCTGCATGTTTCCAAAAAATGCTTGCTTTCCATTTGTTAGAGCCGCGCTTTTCCTCTCAGTGTAGAATCGGCAAATAAATCTTATTGGCGATTTGATAGTTTCCACAGTTGTTTACGGTTTAGCTGTGGTTTGCTTGGTACTTGATAGTGGAGATATGTGTGGAGCTGTATTCTCGATTAGAATATGTAACTACAGGGATCTCAACTGCTCGGATTTAATCCTTACTGCTTGGATTTTTAGCTTGTGTAAGGATGAAAGGACGATTTCGTGTAGCATAAGGATATTCTTTGACTCACTCGAAATTTTACCTTTCAGTTTGGACTTTGGATGATATCACTCACATCCGTTGGTAAAATGATATCATAAGTAAGCAATGTGCCTCCAACTATCACCCAAATGAACTAAAAATCAGTTTTTGGTTCTGCTAATGTAAAAAATGTGGTAATAATATGGCAATTCTGAGCTATTCATGATGTCACAATACTGCCCAATATCGAAGATTTTTCTTGATGAACTCCTGAAAACTGTTGTAAGGATTTTTCCAGGATCCAGGTTGAGATCCCTGGTAACTGGCTTGATATTTTACAAGGAAATAATGAAAACTACAGTGCTATCAGGCCCCCGAATTTGATACTTCACAGGGATCCAAAGGCATTTTTTCTAAAAGCATTTGCGTTTTTTTACCAAACCTACATTGTCTCTAACTGAATTTATTTGCTTGATTTCTCAACATTGACCTACCTTATGATGACTCCACCTTCATAATGGGATTCTGAGACATCAAATTAGCTTGTGTACACGTGAATTGCTGACGATTTCACTCTTTCTTTACGTATCCGAAACGTCCCCATGTAATGTTGTGCTTTTACGGTTAAATCGATGCTAAATTGACGATCCAAAAATGCCCTTAGTAAAGCCTAGACTCATTTTAGTGAAAATGGGCTAGCTTGCCAGCAGTATGGTTTTATATAGCTACTATGATATTGTGGAGGATATACCGTAGCCACAACGGATTTCAATTTGAATATCCTGGCTATAAAATATCGTTAGACTGTTTTGTATCGTACATCGTAGCATCACTAATGATATAGCACAGACTAGCACAGCACAGACAACTGAAACCAATGAACTTGGAGCCATGATGGAATATCCCAAGGCTAGTGTTAGCCTTGGACATCGAACATTCTATAGTTATATCCATAGAGGTGGAGACGCAATGTTATTCGTTCATGCTAGATAGGGTGGCAACGCTATATAAATCTCATCGGCTCTTCGGATGCAATAGTCTATGCTCTTTTCATAAATATGAGTTGATCATCAGAGAGTTCCAAACTTTTGTTGGAACTTTCCGATGATTGACGCATAAAGAACATAGACTAATGCATCCCAAAGAGTCAATGAGATTTATATAAAATTGCCACTCGGTCTAGCGAGCGAATAGCATTTTGTCTCTAGCTCTATGGTTATATAATGTTACTGTCGTGAGAAATCAGCATTATATCGGTGTTCAGGAGCATATTTACTTCATTAGCCTAAGTCTCTATATTCCTGATTACAAGAAAGAAGTTAAGACAGTTGATATCGAGGCCTCCTCAGTTGCTTTCATGGTGCCTGTTCATGCGTGTGGGAATATAATAACTTTCCTTAGAGATCAATTATAGCCCTTATGACTTGGTGATTTTTATGAGATTATGGCGTATCTACGTATGTATTTTCACAAACTGCGTCTTTGCAGAGCTGGGTTGAAGAAGAGAAATAGTTTGTTACCTTTGTCCGCAGGATCCGATATAAACAGCGGAGAACGCTCGTCATACTCTTGCTCCTCCATTTGATCGATAACTCACTGCTTTCCTATCACTCTGTTTCACTGTTTGTGATGAATAGCTAACGTGTTTCTCAGTATTCTGCTCCAATTTGGTAACAACATACTGGTAAATATGCCTACATAAATAACAATTTCACCACAAACAATATGGCCGCCAGCAACCGCTGGTGTATCAAAGGCTGTTGTTATGCTTGTAACTAAACTAGGACAGAGGCACACGGCTATGAAATGACGATATCACCCTCATCCTGGAGAGGTATCTGGTCACCCTGCAGGATTTTATATACAAAATCAGCTGCTGTATACTGTGAGGAGTAGTAGTGTCACGATACTCCGGTCCCTCGATACTCCGTCATTCGACATGATACACAATACCCAAACCACTCCTTTGGTACACCTTTCAGCTTCGCTATATTTCTCTCAAGGTTTATGCGTAATTCGGGGAGGGTTTATGTGTTGCCAATAGGTTATCGATTAGCTTTTAATGACTCCAATGGCACATCAATGACATCATCATGACATCACACATTGGCGCTAGTGATGTAATGATACACGATACAATAGCAATACGCAAACCACACAAGTCTCCCATATCCTGATTATTTCACCCTCACACCCAATACATGCACATCACATAAATGTTCAAGCTCTTCAGTCACCAATCCATAATGAAGGTGGAGTTGTCTCACCCTGCAAACCGGTACCACACTTTCATTACCAACATTAAAATGTCCGTCTTTACACATGCGCGGAGCTATGGAAGCTGATGTGCACTGCTCAAGTTCTAGAGCGATACTGCTTTATTGTGTGCATCAACATCTTACGTAAGGGAACACACATAGAATGCCGGAGTGTAAAACATAGCATAGCTAGCAGGAAAGCATAGCACAGCTGATAAAGCTGGAGTAAGCTACTTGGGACACTAAACATCTGTATGGTACAATGATCGGTGCCCTCCTTCACTTCAGCATCCTGAGACAAAACTGCGCCAATAATACTCGACATGATCTCGGGCGCAACACTCAGACCAAACCCTATCCTCGTCATCACATGCAGGCCACAGTTACACTGAGCTTAATTGTTATCAAAATGAAAAGAAACCAAAACAAAACAAAAACCAAACGAAAACACAGGCATACGGTAATGAAACGACCAGGTGTTTTCACTCGGATAAACCGCCCAAAACCGGTACCTAAAACGACCCTGTTAAATGAGACAGCATACTGGAAGTGGTGATTAACCCTCATTCGATACCAGAGAGCATTGAGTATAGGACAGAGAATACAAGGTATTTGTGACAGAGTGACAATATGAGCTGCATCATGACCGACAGCTACTGAACATATAATCATATTGAATGTATGTAAGCTGTGCTCACTTTTCTGTAGTAGATTCCACTCGACGCCTGGCTGCTATTTTTTTGCTGTAAAACTGATAGACATTGACCAGAACATGCTAAAAGTGCTTCTTCCTGCTTCTACAAGCAACAGCACAGCTGTTCTCAACAGCATTCTCATTGGTTACATCATTCGTTTCCTTATCATTATCCTTTCTACACAGCTTTGGTAATGCTACCATTTTTGGGGTCAAAGTTGATCTTTGTATTTCACAGTCTGAATCCGTTGCAGATCATTGCTTATGTGGGCCTGAAGATACTTCCTCAAGTCTACCAGTGAGGCAACTGTGCCGTGTCTTCTCCATTCACAAAGTTTTTCATAGCATGCAACGGTTTCCTGTCCCGGCTTGCTTTCAATGTATCTGTTCAGTTCCTGATAGTCCATCACAGGGTGATATTGCCTATGCTTGTTCGGTTGGCTAGCAGCCATCAATGGAATGACACCATCAACATCACCATGAACCTCCGGGTTATGCAACTCCAACCACCCATCAGCCACCCATTGATCCAACCCAGCCTCATGTTCACTTATGTACTCTCCGAGCACTGCATGTCGTGCACACCAATTGCTCATCAGTGGCTCACCGTTCTGCCATTCCCACTCAACTTTCCATTGGTGGTCATCGAATTCTACTGCGAAGTCATCAAATGCTGCTGCGAAGTCATTCTTTTCTATCTTCATTTTCGGACAATCATTGTTTATGAGTGTCACACCGGCTTCGCAGTGCTTTCTGCTCCAAGAGACCGTACCGTCCTTCCCAACAGATACTCCACCTAGCCACAGGATGATGTAAACACCGTATACCAGCAACCCAACCCAACAACGCTTCCTCTCTAATATCCCACCGACCTGCCGCTCCACACGTGCTTCTCCCCCACCTTTTGTCTTCTCACCATTCAAGATAATCATTACTCGTTTTGATACTCTTGGCTGCTCTCTCCACTCTCACAGCAGACAGTTTTACTAATCACAGTTTGTTGACAGCCTAGCAGTTGTCTGCTGGGGCTTTTAGTGAGCGGTTACTACATGGACTACTGATGTGTATAGATGGGAGCACCTCCTCAGTTACTGATGCATTGGGGAAACAACTGGTGCTGATGCTTCCCACTGCTCTTTTCCCTGCTGGTGTGGGTACTTTCTTGCGGTGTGCGTCGTCTCATAGCAGTTAAAACACCTCCTTACGCTCCTACTCTGATTTGGTCTACGGGTTGACTGGGGACACTCACGAGCCAGGTGCGCAGTAGCGCCACATGCGAAGCACGGATACTTCTGATTTGAATATCCTGCTGCACACATCAAGTCCAGATTTATTATCGACAGCATAACTCTCACGCTTGCAACTAACTCATGCTGTCTCAACTTCTCTGCAGCAACCATCAATTTCAGTCGAATTACAACATCTGATGGCAGACCTGCCACTAATGCACACCTAGCCAATGGCTCTGCAGACCCGTGTCAAGGTTGCCAGCTGTCTCAAGTCAGCTAGATGGGCGTCTACAGTCGCTCCATCCTGCAGGAGTCTGCTATGCAGCTGTTCGTGAGCCATGTAACAATTCATACCTAATTCTGATGATAGTGTGGTCTTCATCTTCCCATATTCCTCTTTCTCTTCATCACCAGGGTGTTTATACGGAGAAAAGCCAGGCCCATGCAGGAACAACGGCAAGAAGGACTTGAGATCACTCACATTTTGCAACTTTGCAAGCAGCTCCAGTTTCTCAAGGCATTCTGCAAAGTCTCCTGAGGTTGCTTCAACTCTGTTTGTCTTGAATATGTTCGCTAATGAAGTTTGATATAATACGATTTGTGAGTCACAACTCTGTCATCCATCTCCAGTTGCTTCACCCGGACTATGCAGCTACTATAGCTCAATTTTCATTGTGACCATTGAATACAGCTTTAGGATTTCTGCCCCTGAAATCCTATAGCTATATTTAATTTTTATCAGAGTGGGACAGGTGTAATTCTATGTGCTAAGCAGATAGGATCAACTTGTTTTTTGGAGTTTTCACCTATTTTCTGCCAACTGCGAGTACTTAAACAAAAAGAATGAGAATGATAGAGACTTGAAGGTGTGTCAAGCAACCTGCATTTCAATGAGTTGTTTGTCTCTTCATGGTATCAAGCGAATGCAATTGTTAGGTGAAGTGCTATTGTATTCTTAAACTTGACACCAGCATACCCGAATGATTCCCACCAGTATCAATCGTGGCCACCTGCTGGTGGTCTCGTACTTATACTGGCAAAGCCAGTTCAATAAACGGGTTGGTAGCTGCAGGTAATTTTTTGGATGAAGTCCAAAAGATTACCTGCTAAAACAATCACCAATTATAAATCACGTCAACCATTCAAGAACACAGTTGTTGATTGGTAGACCCTGACCTGATCGCAAGAGGTGGAAAGAAAAGGAAGGAAACAGTCCTGTCCAGAGATTCAGTTTGAAGAGATGACAGAGTTTGAGACTAACGAGAAATCTCACTTGGTTCAACCAGATGTCAAGAGACAAGGTATTGCTACTTATAAACAGCAGTCTTTTAGGCTTGAGGCTGTCTGTTTTTTATCACTAATGGTTGCATTTACTGGTTCTATAGACTTCAGCTATATTTACTACTGCGAACATTGGCAGCGTGTACAGCTCATATTGACATGCTACTTATTGTCGTTGAAGACATTTTTCTATTAAAGCAGCATATTGGAATGCTGTAGAAATGTGGTGTGAGTATGATGAGGTAATACTTAGAGTTGGAAATGAACAAACCATATAAAACCTCAGGAAAATCTCAACACATTTCCGTGCTGCCACTGAGAGCTGATGGCGAAAAGTTCATCAATCGTGTAAAAAAAAGTATCTAGGACCGAATTTAACTTGGGATTAGGTGTATTATATCCTACTGATGCTGAAAGGTAACTTTTAGTGGTCATTTGATTACGTTGTACTACCTATGACCTATGACCTATGCATGACATGTTTTACTGGAATACTTTCATTGCACTTTAACTCGATGCTAAGCATTTGTTTAGAAAGATACCCAGCTCTTGCTGTGCGTATCATACATCAAATATGTGTTCAGCATTTTTTATATATACCAGAGATCTCTTCAGCACTTATTACGTAGATCACTAATCTCTTCAGCACTTTTTATATGGATCATAGTGTTGTGGTGTGACAGCGTTGGCTCTCCCCTAGGAGGTGACTCTCTGAGTAGCGGATACGACACAGGGAATTCTACTGCAGTTCGTAATGCCGTCGGGTTTTGGTTCGTTTGCCTACTTCATTGCCATTTCATTCCCAATTACTGGTTTTGACACAGTTCGTATCTAGCTGAAACAAATTTTAGGCTTATCGGCTTGTGTGGCAGCTTCTCCTACTCCGTCATGTTCTCAGCTGCTTATGATATTCTGTATCCAGGACAGGACTGTATAGTAAATAGTAGTGCTGCTATCCAATACAAGTACCTGCTGGCACTGGCCTGGTACATAACCCTCCCCACTGTCGGCCTCGCCGCTGTCTGTCTCTCCGCTGGCTGTCTTGCCGCTGGCTGTCTCTCCGCTGTCTGTCTCGCCGCTACTGCATGTTAATTGAATCATTCTAAGATTAACTGAGATTAATTGATCGGAAGATTAATTTTATCCCACAAGATTAATCGTGTGGCTAGTTGGAGGTTTAATTTCACTGATAAACCAAGAATAATACGCTGCAAAGATCTGTGAACAAGTATGATAGCATATCTATCTAAGCAAACTCAACACCAGTGCAGTTAGTACCACTAATGACCCACAAGGACGTTACAATGATGCCAATATCAGCTGCTGCAGCTGGTAGCAATGATAATGTTGTGAATTATATAGCTCAAGAACTAGTCTTTGATGACAAGATTTAAATAAAATTGATTCAAGATAGAAAATAGTCATCGGAAGATTAATTGAGATCAATTATTTTGAAGAAATGTAGCACTATAAAATACGCAGTGTTGCCCACCCTACAATTTTACTCGTAGATTTACGATTCTTTTATCTTTGGAGACAGCGAATTTACCACATTAGGTCATGTTATTGCTTTCTGTGTGCACCAAAGGCTCGGAGAAACGTTTGACTAATTGTATTTGGCGAGTAGTAACACGCTGAAATAAAGGCCCTAAAGCGGGTTTCAAGGCGGTATGTGGGGGTTTTATTGTTATATTACTAAAATCTATGATGGTTTGCCTTTTGGGTTGGCAATACTGAAAATATGGAGGCCCCCTGGTAAATATAGGAGACTTGTCATGTATGTTCCTTGGGAAATGAGGTAAACTAAATAATCTCGTAACAACTGTAGAGTGAAATGGCTGACGGATGCCAGTTGAACGCATCACTTCTCTCACCCCATCATCTGATATGCAGTCCAGCAGGAACTGGGGCAAGGTTCATAACTATATTCACTTAGTGCGTGTATCAAAATTTTGAGAGGTTGACATTGTATCGTCATATTTTGAATTCTTAAATGCAGTAAAATTATCATTCTGATGCAACTACTCACACAGCAGTGACTGTCTTAGTATTCTCAACACACAGATGGAAAAATGAATAAAAACCCCGCTCAGAATACGCTCTCTATTACAATGCTTGTAAATTGCTGACATATGATATTAGATTTTGTGATTGGAGGAAGCTAGAGTGAAATATTAAATCACGGATTACCACCTGTACTCTAACTGGCACAGGTAGTTCTGCTGGCAGATCTTCTCCCTGACACAATATTCAAGTTCTCCGCCTCCTTCTTTGCCCACAAGCTCTCGTACAAGTAAGCTTCCACTGTCTCCATCAGCACTTCATTACGCTATGAAGATCGCATGCATTGCTTTCTGCTACCACTGCCACTATGGTACATTAAGCCACAGATTATCTCAGTTGACACGTGGTTTGTATACGTATAGGCCAAATACTATACTTCAGGACTAAATCTTTAGTATATGCCATTTTTGCTCTTCTAATAGTACGCACGCCGAAATCACGTGCTGGAATCGTGCACCGGAGTCACTCTCTGCTGTTACCCATCCCCCTCACTGCACTTGAGCCTGCTTAAGTGTGAGCTTAGCACCAGCAGCTATGAAACCAGCAGCTATGAAACCAGCAGCATAAAGATAGAAAAGTAAAACATGCTGGAAGGGCCTCATTATCACCTGAACGTGTCTATAGAATGGAATTTAGTACCTCCATGAATCTTATGAAGGCATTACATTCCATTTGATAAGCACTTTCAGGGTTTCCTTTGTGCTTTGTTTCCTTTGCACACTGGGCTTAAGGTTTAGCTGTAGTGAAATAGTGAGTTTGGCTTGTGACGGAGAGATCTTCTTGACGTCCTCAATGATCTAAATTGTAGCATTTGATGAGCATGGGGTAGCCATTTGCACGCAAGCGTATGCAAGCAGGTGAGTGAATGGCTTGTAAAGTAATTTCAACTAACCAAGAAAGAATGTTATGTCCTTGACTTTCTTCATTTCAACATTACACACCTCACACTTTTTATATAGACTAACCGCTACCTCGTATTTCCCTACATACGCGCATATCATGCAGTTTCTTACCTCTCAGTGTAAAGACCTTGGCCTCTACACTGCTTGCCACAGCAAGTCTACTGACCGTGGCAATATCGGGACCATCTGCTAAAGCTGTCAGCTTATTTGGTGAGCAACTTCATACCTGTCAAGTCTCCCGTATTTCCCGGAAGACTCCAGTATTTTAGGTGCCAGGATTTAGGGTCGAAATTGCTATTAATTGTTTTCTAATGCTCTCCTGTGGCACACCCGTTAGATCTTGCTGAGCTTAACTCAAATATGACAGAATCCTAGCTGTAGTGGGTAGGGGTGTTGAACTATGGCTTCGCAAAGTTCAGAAAAACAGAATCTCCAGTATTTTCAGCCTGACAGGTTGACAGTTATGAGCAACTTCCCTCCTATATCACTTGACTCAATTCCTCCTAACTCAATAGTTCTATTAAACAGCTGCTTACCGAGAGATGGTAGCTACCTATTTTACATAGTAAAGACTAGGTAAACCATGCCACTTATCAAATATGACAGTGACATTAACTACCTGTCAAGCATGTTACTATAATTTGAAGATTGCAAATAACTTAGAGAAGTCATCTTCTGGTCAAAGATAATAGCGAAACTAACCTGTATTAGAGTGAGTTCAACGGCAATGTTGGTGCCCGTTCTACTGGCTAAGTGGGCATAGTTAATGATAGCCGGACAGGTAATGGTTAGTGTTGTTTAGGTGCTGTTAGCTTTTGAGCTTTTATATGGGTAATGTTATGGGATAACACTGACACATTACGTTGTTAGATACAACAATGTTTCCTCTCTCAAATGAGCTTCGTCACAAGGTTCTAGCTGATTTTTTCAGCGCAGGTCACAGGTCATTATCAACAAATGGAAATCTTCCAGTGCTGCATTGTACTTTACGTGAAACCACATGATCCGAGCATAGACTTAGATAAGAAACAAACAAGCATCAATCAAAATGAGAACTAGGGCTATATTTTTGTCTTGTCTCAACATAAAGCCAAACTGCAGGTCACCTGCAGACGACCAGAGGGTACCCTCATCATGACCGCCTCCTCCGACTTGGAGTTTTTCGGTGTTCTTTTCTCTCCTGCCGGTATGAACAACAGGAGAGAAAGCACCTGTGTTAACTGCATTAGTTAACGGCTTAGTTGAGGTGAAATCAGACTCAAACTGACTCAAACTGGCATAACACTGCCACGCTTACCGTTAGGAGAGTGGGGAGAGCAACGAATACTAGTTTTTGATGTTTCTACAAAGGGAATATTCAGACTCTGCCAAGTCACTTTAACACCTGCTTCTCTCCTCACACGACCTCTAAAACATTGCAATAATAGAAATAGGGCCATATTTAAGGCTCGAGCAGCTTTTAGGACGTGGAGTTTGTCATGAATGCCGCAACTTGTCTGAAACGAAGTTTTACAGCACGTTTATGAAGCTACCGAACCTCATAGCTTTTGTCCCCAACATACCGAGATAGATTCACTAGATCTGTTGCAACAGAAGTTGTGCATAATAGTGAAACAGGACAAATAGACAACAATTTTAGCCTGGGGACTTGTAGTTCTTGGTTTGATGTGTCATAAATGTTGTATAACTCTCCCAGAAAACACTGCAGCCCTCTGAGACACACTTAAGTAGGATTGTCTCGTGTGAGTTAGGGGCTCAGGTTTTATATGCTACAGGTGTCGTTCTGTCCGGTGTCGCTGGAGGAATGGCTGAAATGACTTTTCTCAGCTTGACCACACACTTCCACAAGTAGGTGAATTCCAAAAGGATGCGACGGCTCATCTCGCTTTTCAGATGTCTGTGCAAACTCCTTGGCTTCCTAGCTTTGTGTATGAACACGTGTACGTCACGGGCAAGGCTGACCCATGTTATATCAGGCTAATAATGTCTATCATCTCCTTGATGGACATTTTTTACCCTCATCTCAGCGAGGCAAAGCATACTATGCGTGGGCTCAAGCTGCGATAATACCAGAAGACTACCAGCATTAAACCACCGCATATCGACATAAGAATAAAGGTTGGGCCACTAGCCGTATTTTTATCCATCAGTCATGGACGATAGTTTGTCGTAAAAGGCAGTACTGTTTGCACTAGACACTACTAGCAGCCATAACTCATGAAATCTGGCAAAAGCTGGTAAAATCTGGAAAGCCAGTCAGCGATTTTCTCAGGATTTTATACGTCATATTTTGTGCTGATGAAATCTCCATGAACTCTGATCTCTCCAATCAATCAACTAGCAGTTTACCGGAAAGTTCCATTTGAAAGTCCAACATGTTAAAAGTTGCTCATGGCAGAAAACGTTGTCGGTTGCGAGCTAAGAATAGAAAGGAATGTGTGTCGCCTATGACCGAGGGATGAAATGCGGTGAGTGTAGCCCACCCTTAAAAGATGCCATTAGATTGATGAAACTTGGCCACATATCTGTTTAGTCTCTCGTATTTCCTCAGGAGACTCCAGTATTTTAGCGGCCCAAATTAAGGGCTTCGAGCTACGACTTCTCAAAGTTCAGAAACACTGAATCTCCAGTATTTTCCACCTCACAGGTTTTACAGTTGCACTTACCCACGTTATATCAATTCTCTCTGTAGGAGTTCTCTCTCAGCTTACGCCTCAGGAACTGGTGCCAGCGGGATTGCGGCGGCTCTCTTTTATTCTTCCCTCAGACAGGCTGGGCTCAGTATGAGGCTGACTCTCATGGTGATGCTGGTCATACCTCTCTGCCAGGGAGTAAGGTGACTTCAACCTTATTGCAGTTTCCAAAAGTTGTTTTCAAATGTTCCCATTTGATTCTGAAGAGGTCACCGAACAGCTGGTCACATGATGTCAATGCAGCTTAATAGACTGACTCGACTGTTGACCTATCATAAGAAATGATTGTAAACGTGGTTGTAAAACTTGCTTAATCAAATTCATATCTTACAGCTATACCTGCTTGCTAGTCAAGCCGGAATTTCTGAAAAAATGGTCCGTCACCTCGTCATCAAGTAAATATAGCAATGGGGACATCTTAAACCAATCAGATGGGTCGTGGAATGATTCATATGCTGCAATGAAGAGCAGAAAATGCCAGCACACTTTGGTGAGCCTTTTCTTCATCTGTTATTTCAATGATCGTTGTCTGTTTAGTTCAGGAAAATTTCTGAAAATTCATATCTGACAATTTTATTTTTTGAAAGTACTGAAGTCAATAGCTGTATAATTGATGGACATAAGCAATCAACACGTTGGTATTGTCTAGTTCGCTCAGTTCTGATAAAAGGACAGTGAGAACCATCCAGGGAAGCTGAGTGTATGCAATGGCAATTATCACACACTTTGGCGACATGATTACTTGTTGTATTTCAATATTTCATATCATAAACATAAGCATGGAAAGCTCGTGCACATTGACTCTATGAATTTAGGTTTTTGCTCAAATCATATTTCGTGAGTCAATGTTCCCATTCATTAAAGACCACGGTGTTTGTCGTTCTCCTGTCAATTTTCACGCTCTCTCCCGCGCCTATCTGCGCTCACTCCCGCTCACTTCTGTACATGCTGATGCACGAATATCTACGGAAGAATGACAAAAGCCTAGTCCTCTACACTTTTTTCACTGTGTTCGGACTATACGAGAACTTGAATGAAGGTAGGAGTAGGAGATAGCTCACTGGTAGAGCGTGCACCTCGAGACGCTCAAGTGTTCAGAGGTTGCGGCTTCAAATCTGACTGAGCCCTCCTGCTGGGCCCTCATGCCACAGGTGCACTCCTACCTGGCTAGAAACCGAGAGCAACCTTGAGAGCAACGTCATTTCTTGGTGCGCAAGTATGTGAGAGAGCCTTGCAATTTTAACGTTCATCATTTTTTAGTCACTACTGAAGTACATAGTTCCACTGGTGGCTGTATACATATCAGCGTATTTCATCAACCATACACTGGTGAGTCACATAGAATCTTCTACCAAACGCCCGCTGACTTTTTCGTACCTGTATTTGTACAATGTAACACATCCTAAATACCACCATACAGCCGTCTTTACTTCCCAAGCCTTGGGGGCATATTCATCAGCCGTACATAGTGAAAATGGAGGAACGAAGTCTCTTTTGGCATACCGCTCCATCTGAGTCAAGGTCTAACACGGTACCGGAGAATCTGTTGGGGCACCGATAACTCAATCAGAAGATTTCTTGTAGATGGAGCTCTCATACTTTGTTGAGTCATGTGACTTCCTAAACATTCAAGACCAGTACAGATGGTATCAGACGGTATATCGCGTTGGAAACTTCCTCGGTAAATCAAGCTTGTCTCTGGCAAAGTTCCGTCACATATGGAGTGGTTCCATACTACAAGTGAGAGAATTAACTTGAATTGCCCATGTGACATAGTTGTAATCTTGTTCTGTCACAAAATTAATTCTTATTTCAGTCAGCGAACGTAGCATTGGTCCTATGTCAAGTGTTTTATCACTATTTCCCCCACCATGGCGGCCTGTGGATAATGTTTGCTGTTGTATTATGGGAAGGCTGCGTGACAGGCGTCTGTTACGGGAACACTTTCGCCAGGGTCTCCAATGAGGTGAGGTTCGAACAGTTAGTTTTTATTTACATGTATTTTTGCTTTAATTTATTATTTATTATTGAATTATTACTGATGAAGTTACTCCCACTGTAGAACATACTGTAGAACCGGATTCAATAACATCGGTCTAACAACCGCAAAAATAGCAACGAAAAATTGTCGCTATCATTGGAATCCATCTTAGAACTTTTGCCCATTATACCTTATATAGGAGTTTTCTTCCCACTCGCTACACCGCTATTGTTAGGATCGCTATCATTTTTTCTTCTTGGAAGAAACGCCAAGATTTCTGTCGCTATCAAATCCGGTTCTGCAGGATGTGTGGGTGTGAAGAGAAATACGACCATTAGTCAAGCTTGTCAATTCGATAAAGGCCCAAGTAACATAGCTAGTCAAGTTCTAGTAGTAGAGACACGTTCCGCCTTTCATCATCTTGCGTCACATTCCAAGGCAGGCGGGTAACAAAATAGCCCGCCATTACCAATACATTTTCCACCTGTGGACAGAGTTTTTCCAACTGAAAATAGCTTAGGACACGTCACAGGGTCATGAGCTCCTTTACTGAGAAAACATGAAATATGCGTCAATTATCAGTTCAACTGATCTCAATACACTCTGTGTTATTCTACAGGTTGACCCATCTTACAAAGAGTACAGCGTCGCTGTCGTGTGCATCTCAAACTCGCTGGGTGCTGTCATTGCTGGCGTGTTATCGATCGGCATGCATAATATTATCTGTTCCATGAGCATAACCTGGTAGGATAAATCGACTTTTGTCATTCTCCCGTCGATATGCGTGCATCAGGATGCACAGGAGTGTGCACACGCATGCGTATCAACGGGTGCCCGCGGGTGTGCGCGGGTTTGCGCAGGTGCGCATGGGTGAGCATGGGAGTGCATGGGAGTGTATGGAAGTGCATGTGCACATGTGCGGGAATGTGCTCGGACATCGATAGGAGAATGACAAAAATCAGTAGTGCTTACATTTCAATATCATTTGATAGTCGTCTCTTTCCCTAGACAAAACTTCTTAAAACACTAGAATTATTGGAGAGCTTTTTAACGCTTTATAAGGGTTTATAAAGTGACTTTGAAGAGCTCTTTAAGAGTCCTACAAGAGTTATTCAAAAACTTAAAAGTCTGAGAAAGAGACAACTGTCTACAACTCATGTCTTTCGTGAATTATTTTGCTTATCTGCTGGATGCTTTTTTGTTTTATTCCCAATATTTCTAAAGTCGACATGTGTTTGCTGTTAGGTCTCTATGTCAAAGAGAAACATTAAATTTAATGACCATAATCCAGTGATTAAAAAGATTATGCAAGATCAACATGCCCGCAGTGTTAGTTTTGAATCACACGTCTTCATGCATCCTCCTCTGTCCTCATTCAGCAACAAGATAACTCATGTATTTTGTAATAAATTGATAACTCTTACTCACTTCACTCTCTGCTCCTTTCCTCTCTTCCCTATCCAGCTCTTTCCCTCCTCTCTCCTCACTCTCCTGTTCCCCTTCTCGGCCCTCTCTGCCCTCACTTGCCTCTCGGTCCTCTCTGCCCTCTCTACCCTCTGTGCCCTCAGTCCCCTCTCGGTCCTCTCTGCTCTCTCTACCCTCTCTCTGCCTCCCTCCCCCTCGCTTCCCCCTCTCGGTCACCCTCTCGGTCGC
>ERZ1740065.371-NODE-371-length-23684-cov-12.476068_pt1 | contig 23684 bp, 22 predicted proteins | sample MGYA00581738_ERZ1740065 | MGnify/ENA primary metagenome ERZ1740065 (study PRJEB43018, sample SAMN04849749) | marine metagenome | isolation source: floating plastic debris | place: Pacific Ocean | collected 2008-09-01 | study: EMG produced TPA metagenomics...
CTATCCTCGCTGCGCTCGCTACGACCCTCAGCTACCTTTGGGGGCTTGGGTGCAAAGGGGTCTCTGCAACGGGTGATCAGTGTTTATCCGGGCTATTGAGGGTGGTTGCCCGCCGCGCAACTATTCAACGACAGCATCAGGGTTAGAACCGCAGATTGTTGACCGAAGAATTGCCTGCGTGCGATCCGCTTCAGAATTTAGGCCAATCCTGGTCCAGAGCGTCTATCAAGCCGATTTCGCTAGATAAGGCCAACTGATGATTGAGGTGTTTTGGGGCGCTCATCAAACAGCCGCCGTGAGGAGAGGGTTTGCACGGCAAGATGAGGTGAAAATGAACGTGCCGAACTTTAAAAAACGGCTACGTTTAAGCGTGAAATGTCCGTTATATAAGCTTTTTAGGAGATGTGCTTCATTTTCACACAGATCGGTGCCGTACCCATACTCGCAACAAACAAAAGCTGATGGGCTTGTTTATAAGCTTCATATGGTTTAGAACAGTTTATATTGATGGCTTCATCTACTACCTAACTAAACAAGAGTTATTTGATTATTCGCCCAATAAATTTAATCATTATTGATAAGCAGATATGGCGCAAATTAGTAACACTCAGAATTTAGACGATCGGGAAGTGGTTAAAGCGGCTGTCACCCAGATCCTTGTACAAGGATCTCTTATGAATGAAAGAAAATTCGCCTATGTAAGGGTTTTCGTACTATTTATTGGGAGTGCACTTGACATAGTGATTTTTTTCTTTCCAAAAGCATTAATGGGGCAAGAAAAAATGCCTCCAACAGTTGCTTTAATTTCCACTGGCTTCTTTCTGATCTCTGTGATTTTTCTCGTCATATTAAAAAGGCCAAATGCATGGCAATGGTCAACGATGATTCAGACTGTAATTCCTCTGTTTGATGGAGTAGTTCTGACTATATTTATTGTTAATATATGGCTCGTTCTGGGAGAGATCCAGCCTGGTATAACTACTAATATCGCTGCATTTTGTTGTTTATTATCCGCTTCTGGAGGAATTAGAATTAAGCGTAGAGCATCATTTCTGACAACTATATTGGCATTAGGAAACTTTACTCTATCAGCTATTCTTTTTCGGTTAAATGTCGTAGTTACCCTGTTTTCTATTATTACTATTTTAGGAACAGGAATGCTTGGAATGATGGCAGCAGGAATTACTAGAAGGCAAAGTAAAAATGAAGCAGGACGATTATTAATGAAGCAGTTTTTGCCAGATACGATTGTAGAGACTGCTTTTGAGCGGCCAATCCGCCTTCTAGAAATCCATCAAGAAGAGCTAAATGCCAAACTAAAAGAAAGACAAGAAACCATTGAAGATATTTTTAACTTGATTCATAGCGGACCTTTGCAGAATTTAGCAAATATTATACGATACAGCAGAGAAAATAGAAGTGAAGATAAAATTTTATTGGAAATGCTAGACAAGCTAAATTCTGATATTCGGGAAATTAATGCAATTATTGCCGAAAATGTCATTAATGATAGTGACTTATTCTTTCTTAGAGGCACTGAAAGAGTTGATCTTAGTCTTCCTTTTGAAGAGTTAATGTACGAAGTGTATAGGAAAACTTTAGAAAGAAAATTGACATACTTAGATGATATACGGGTTAAATTACCATTCTTCGATCCAATTGAGGAGAAGTACCTATCTTTAAGTGTAAAGAAAGGGGCTTGCTGTTTCTTGGAAGAGGCTTTATGTAATGTTGGAAAGCATGCTGTAGGAGTAACTCGCCTAGAGGTGATCGGTAAATTAGAGAACAATCATTATTCCTTAATAATTATCGATGATGGATTAGGAGTTCCTTCACCTCGAGAAGGTGAAGGAACCAGGCAGATTCGGAAAATAGCCTCCAGGTTAGATGGAGAATTTCGACGGTTTAAAGGAGAGGTTGGAGGCACAATATGTGAGCTACAATGGCCTCTAAACACGCCTAATCTATAAGCCTCTCCTCTCTAGCTCGTTCTAGTGTCATAACGCGCAGATTCTTCTTCACATCATAAAGTTCGGGATAAACTTCTAAAACATCTTGGATTTTTTTCCAGTAATGTCGAATTGTTGCTTCTGTAACCTGTAATCGCTCTGCAATTGCTTTGTCTTGGAGGCTCTCTTTCTGAGATGCCAACCTCAATGTTTCTAGCCATTCTCGTTTCATCTCAATTCCAGATTTCCACCCTCTAATATCTCGTGTGTGAACTATTCCTTCTCTAGCCCATGACACTCGGCGGATCATCTCTTCAAGAGGCAAGGCTTTGTCTGCAACAGTAAATCCACCTTGATGAGAGTCAATAGTCTGTTTAAGCCTAATCAAAGCTTTTGGATCAGCTGTTTGGACTGTGATATTGAGTGTTGGATATTTCTTCATGCAATGCCGCAGAAGTTCGATCCCATTGCTTAGAAGAATTCTATCGCCAGGTTTCTCAGGAAGGCCTAAATCGATAATAAGCAAGTTAGGCTTGTTCTGATTCAATACATCAAAAGCCTCATTGGTAGAATCTTTATCAATGATTTCAGCATGCGGATACTCGTTTTTAAGTAAAAGCAACGTACTCTTCCGAGCATGAGTAAGGTCTTCTACAATAACGATTCTTTCCATAAAATCTAGCCATATATTTTTTGTTCAGTTTAATCATAACAAGTCTAACGTCTATTTAGCCGTAGATTTTTGGCACACGTGCTTTTTTGAGTGTCTTTATCATTTAATCGAAAGCAGATTATAGTTTTCTATAAACCACTCTATGTTATTTGACATTTACTTCCTAGAAAACATTAAATTGATTTTGGTTTTCTCTCAAGCTATTTGATCTTTGTGGGCTGTAGATTTAGAGTTTTCCATTTGAATTAATTGCTTTGAAACTGCATAATTCAAATTGTGGATTTCAAAAAGCTAAACTCTTTTCTAGGAAATTTGGATGATACTTTTGAAACGAGAATTTAGCTGCGTGTAGCTACCAGCGAGAAAACTGAGAGAATTCTATTTCTAATCGTGATCAATCTGTGGAGGAATTTCTCAACTTGCCTTGGCTTTAAAGGGGGTGCCTTCTTCCAATCGAGTAAGTACTTTGAGGAACACATGCAATGGACGAAATTTTAGAGGCCGTGACAGAAGAAGTTGCCGATGCTGCAGCTTCAAGTGCAGATGAGCTAGTCATTGGTGGGTTAGAGCTTGGCCCCCCAGTTCTTGGAGATACAGTGGAACTCGTTGGCGATACCGTTGATGCAGTTGCCGATGCCAGCCCGAGTTCTGCTGGAGCCATTACTGGGGAAGCAGTTGCTACGGCAGGAAAGGTTCTAGGGGCTGCTGAGGAAGTCCATAACGCGGTCAAGCAAATCAACCAAATCCACGACACCTGTCAAGAGAATCTGGACGCAACATTGAATGCCACTGACCCCCTCCGTCAAGGTTTGGATGAACGGATTGGGGCCTCAAGTGCAGCCTTTGCCAAACAGGAAATTACCCAGGAAGAGCACAATACCAATCTTGATCAGATTGCACAAGAGAACTTACAACTTGATGCTGCCACCAATGAACAGCTTCAAGGCATCGCTGATTCGGGCATCGCGGGTGAGGCCGCTGCAGCAGTATCTGGTGTTGCCCGCGGGGTTCTAAAATCCGTCGGGCCTTTTGCAGAGGTGATAGGAGTGCCGATGGCGGGTGAAGCCCTTTTAGAGGGGGTTGGCCTACCCAAAACCATCAACTAGAGGAGTTAGCCATAGCAGAGTGTGGCATTGAATCTCCTAAGAGCACCACCACACTCTCAACCTTTTTCCGGAATTTGTCCTTAATCCCTTATGAACGAACGAAATCATGTTACTCCCAGTCATTCGGAAGATTGAGCCTTACGCGAAGAAGTTTCTGGTGGGACCAATTGAAATCATTGAAGTCTTCATTTTTGGCAAAAAGTGGTGGATTGTGGGTCCACCTGGTAGCGGTAAAAGTTCGATGCATCGCTACTTATCAGGGCATCTCTCTCTGATTAGCGAGTACGTCAAAACCAATCGCATCGCAGAGGCTCCCGAAGGGGTCACCGTCATCAATAGTCCTGATAGCCAACGAGTTGTTTTCCCACTGTTCAAGAAAAAGGGGCTTGACTATGGGGGTGAATCGCCAAAAGCTTGGGAGCAGGATATCACTGGGATGCATCGCTTTGTGTATATCTATGCCCTGCATTCTACGGACTTACATGATCAGGCCAGTAGTTTCTCCGCTCTGATGCGAACTGATGCGGGACTGCGTCTAGCTCCAGACAGCGAAACCTTCAGCACAATTGAGGATTCTCTGAAGAAAGCGATCACCTGTTTGATCAAGAACTTTCCGATTGAAGACGAACCCAATTCACTGCTTAAGCAGAAGCAACGCAAGCTGTGGTTGCTCTGTAATAAATTCGACCTGGTATTTCCGCAAGGACGTGTGTCTTCTGAACCGGGGTCCCTCACCTTTTGGCGTGAGGCAACTGATCGAATGGATGACATCATCCGAGAAGGCGGCCTTACTGAGAAGACAGGATTCACGACCATTCACGGTTATACAACTTTTCACCCTGACTATCGACGGTTCACAGAGCAAAGCATTGCGCCAATTCTGCAAAAACTGGAGGGAGGTGGAGGGCTCTGGCCGTGAAAACCATTGATATCTTGCCACCCAAAAACCTCTCAACCCAGTTTCGATTTCAGGATGTTGATACAGAAGGAGAGTCTGTCTCATCAGACATGGCTGAAGTCTTACTGGACTTTATGCCTAGCGGGAACTTCTCTGCCCAACATGTAGGAATGCGGATTTTAACCGTGGGTTTTTTTCCGGATCTTGACGGGAGACGTCAGTACTTTCTGATGTTTAATGTCGTCGGTGTTGAGAAGGATTGCTTAAATCGTCAAGGCCAAATCTGGTCTTCAGCTCTTGTTAGTGGCAACAAGCAGGAACTTATTCTTCACTTCCTCGAAGCCTGCCGTCCTGACCGTCTTCCAGTACTATTTCCCTGTTTGAAGCAGCTACCGGAACCGATTCAGCATTCATCAGAACATTTTCTTGAAGATTTTGAAAAATCTGACTTCTGGCATGTGAGGGCACTTACAAGTCGGCTACGAACATCTCAGTCTGTCACGCTTTCAACTCCTCAGGAATGTGAGACTATCTACCAATCTGCAGAACGTCTTGTTTTTAATAGCTTCAGATTTCACGACTTGGTTGGATGCTCGTTTAACGGTATTGCAGACAACACTTTTGACCTGTGCATTGTAGCGGGCAGTAAAAACTCGCTTGCTAACTATCTATCAGGTCACAAATCACAAATGAGCAGTTTACGTTCTTGGCTGGATCGTCAGACGTATTCATTGGAATGGATTCATCTTTTCATCCTAATGGTGACTATTTTGTTACTTGCTCACCTATAATTCTAAACCCTTATCAGGAGATAGACATGAAACTGATTATTGCGATGTTAACTGGTGGCCTTTTGATTTTCCTGGTGGCACTGCCACTCATTTTCTCGGGTCATCCAATTGGAATTTTGGCTGGCATTGTTGTCTTCTTAGCAGGTGTTTCTATAAACAAGGCAGTAATGGGGATATAGGACTTATTTGTTCGCATTTAAAACTGAGATAAGGGCCAGCAGCAAAGAATTGACCGCACTATTTCATACCGAAAAATTAGGAGATCAGAAAATGAATTCGAATCTCAAAGCTTTTGCTACCACTTCATTGGTAGCATTATCACTCTCTACTACTTCTCTAGGTTTATTTGCTTCTTCAGAGAAAGCTATCGCTGGGAACGCATATAACCAGGTCAGACTTTGTAATGGGACAGGTTACTCTTCAAGATTTGACTTAAGCTCCCCAGAAGATCATAGTTTTTCCCGGCAATGGAACATCGCTGGACACTCTTGTATTGATATTAGCTTGGTTTCTGGCGGAGTTTATACCATTTACGCTACTTCAAATACACAAAGCTGGGCTACACAATTTCAAACACCTTACGACCAAAGCGAGATATGGGTAACCATTTTACCAAGTGGTCGGATAGATGTTGTTAACTAGCAGGGCCTAATTAAACCTTAAAACCTATCGCTGATTTCGACTCCGCTCAATCAGCTGGATTATTTCCTGGATAAGACGTCGAAGGTTGAGCGGAGTCGAAACTCGTCTGCACAATAATTGCGCCGGCCTACTTGGTTTTTGATAGTTATCTTCACTAGGCCGATGAATATCTAGCTGGGACAGGGTGCTTCACATTGATATTTCGACAATTCAAGGAGGACTTTATGTCTAGGGATTCGTATGAAGAAAATATGGTAGGTGCTGGCATCGGAGGTGTCACTGGTGCTATTGCTGGTGCGAAGGCAGCAATTATTTTTGCTCCCCTAATTGCTCCTGTTGCACCATTAGCAATTCCTGCCTTGATTTGGGGTGGCATGACACTTGGAAGCTACAAAGGTTCTAAGTCGACAACAGCTAAAGCTGCAGTAGGCGCTGCTCGGTCTGCAGTTGGTTTGGGAATGGGGGTAGATTAACCAATCCTTGTTTCTCAATTGTCCGGTTTGATTTTCTGTTTTTTTGAGGAGACTTTCTGATGAATTATGAACCTTTAGGTAAGGCATTAGAGCTAGGGAATGATCTCATGAAAGAGCGTCATTTTGGGAAAGTTCTGCAGGGAGAGGAAGAGCTTAATATCCGCGACGCTAAATACGTAGTCAACCACATTGATCAGTGGGGTGATAACGATGGCGATGTTGATCTTGATGATGTTACCGATATCGCAGGTGACGTTATGGAAGGAGTAGGCGGCTTTATCAGTGGTCTGCTAGAAGGGCTATTTGGCTCATAAGATTGGCACTCGGATATCGCTTCTTTTCCATCCCTTCGGCCTCAGCTCACGAGCTGAGGCTTTTGTTTATGCTCAAAAGACTCTCTTATAAGGCCCAAAAACGCAGCCTCGCTAGTTTAGGGCCTATTTGGGATGAGGCGAACGCGCTATCTCGGGTTAGCTAAAACTCACCTACAGCATTTATTGACAGCCGCAGCAATAAACGTTGTGCGGTTGGTGAACTGGCTCGATGGCATTCCTCGGGCTAAGACTCGAACCTCTCGATTTGCTGCGCTCAATCCGACTGCTTAAACCTCGTTTCGACTTCGCCAACAGTATCCATTACTACTCAAGGGTCTTTACCCTCTTTTGCCCTCTTCCCCGCTTAGCTCCTGGCTGTCATCTGTCGCTGCCTCGCTCCGGCCCTCATCCGCTAAAAGTTTGACCGCTTTATCGAGCTCTGACTGCAAAGCTTCAGGACTGGGGAGCCGATGGGTCGAAATGGCGATCGGGTTACGCAGGTTGCCCAGGGCATATTCCGCAACGGTCTTGTTCTTCGACTTGCAGAGAATAATGCCAATGGTGGGGCGATCATAGTCTTCTCGCTCTTGGGCATCGATCGCGGTCAGATAAAAGTTCATGCGGCCCGATTGCTCAGGTTTAAACTCCCCCATCTCTAATTGAATAGCGATAAAACAGCGTAGCTTGAGATGGTAGAACAGCATGTCGATAAAAAATTCATCGCCTTCAATATCCAGTCGGTAGTCGTGCCCGACAAATGAGAACCCGATGCCCAGTTCCAGCAAGAAGTCGCGCATATGTTGGACTAAGGCGCGTTTGAGGTCTTGCTCCTTTGCGCCCTTGGCGATGGTGAGAAAGTCGAAACTGTAAGGATCTTTGATGACCTGCTGTGCCATCTCTGATTGCACAGGTGGGAGTGTCCGTTCAAAGTTGGTGACGGCTCCTCCCTCTCGTTGATATAGCCCCGTCTCGATCTGGGCGACCAGAATATTGCGACTCCAGCCCTGCTCTAGGGCTTGCTGGGCATACCACAGCCGCTCATCTTGACTGGAAAGCTTATCGAGTAGGGCAATATTTTGACTCCATGGCAAATTGTCCAATAGCCCTTGGACAATTCGTTCGCTCTCCCATGCTTCGGCAAACGCTCGCATATACATCAGGTTTGAGCGAGAAAAGCCTTTAATACCCGGGAATGCTTGCCGGAGGTCTTTGGACAAGCGGTCTACGACTTTGCTGCCCCACTTTTGTTCCTGCTGCTGGACCAGGATGGCCTTGCCCACAAACCAATACAGCAAAATCAACTTTTGGTTGACCGCTAGTGCAGCCTCAACCTGGGCGGTTCTGATGCGGTGTTTGAGTCCGTCGAGTAACTCCAGGTAGTTTTGGTCGTCAACAGACGGAGATGAGAGATTGCGGGCCATGGGAACGCCAGCCTATATGCGATGGGTTATTAGCTCAAGACACAGATTTACAGAAATAATGAAATACAAATCTCCGTTTCTCTGTATTTACGGTTTCCTGGATGTCTACTGGTAGGTTTCGAGTAGCAGTTCTCGCAACATTTCCACCATGGTGGTACCTTCCATGACTGCCTTGCCTTTGATGCGGCGGTGTAGTGACTCAGGAATATCGAGGGTGAGGCGCTTGATTTTTTCCTGCGGCGGTGGCGGGTCGGCGGTGGCATTCATCTGGCTGGCGGGTGGGGTGGACTCACGCTGGGCGGACGGCTCTGGTGGTCTGTCTTCTGGAGGATTGGCCACTTCACGAGTTTCGACCCATTCATTGATATTGGGCGATTGAGCTTTGGGCTGTGCGCCGAATGTGACTTTCTTACGAGGCATATCCAATCTCCAGAATTTCGTCTGCCAAGGCTCTGATTTCTTGGGCAGCTCGCCCTTTCGGGTCGATTTCCATCACGGTCTGGCCGGTGGCTGCGGACTCGGCAAACTGAATCCGCTGACAGATTTGGGCGTTGAGCACCGGAATCTCATAGCCAGACAAGGCATCCACCACGTCACGACCGATGGCTGTATTAACTATTTTACGGTTGATCGTAAATACAGATTTCAGCTTTTCCTTAAATACAGAAGCTTCTTTATACAGATCAATGACTTCCTGGGCTGACCACACGTCATAGGGCGAGGGTTGCACCGGGATGAGGACGAGGTCGGCAGCCGCGATCGCGGATCTGGCTAAGTCACTCACCCGAGGGGGGCCATCAATCACGACATGTGCATAGTTTTGAGCCATCTCCGGGAGGTCGCGATGAATTGTCGGCCGATCTAATCCGACGACGGTAAAGGGAGGCTTCCCATCACGAGCGGCAGCCCAATCGCGAGCTGACCCCTGAGGATCGGCATCGACCAACAAGACAGCGTCACCCTTTTCAGCGAGCGCGTGGCTCAGGTGAACTGCTAGTGTGGTCTTCCCAACGCCGCCTTTCTGATTCTGCACCGAAATGATCATCTTCTGTGATTCCTTGTTTCTGTGAATCTGTAAATACAGGAATGCGTAAAAGCGTATTTCTGTTTCTCTGGTTAAGCGTATTTGCAGATAACAGCATTCAAAGAATATCGTGGAAACAGAAATACGGAAGCAAAGATGTGTAGAAGTAAAAATTTACGGAAAAAAGCAAATACGGATTTCTGTGATTCTGTAGAATGCTTTCGTGGACTGCTTCAGGGAAGAGTGTGCCAGTTGCTCAAAGCTGCTGGACTGAATTTGGATTATTCGCTGACGAGAGAAGCTGTGCCAGTTGCTGGAAACCCCTGAAACCTCGTGACAGGCTGATCGGGGTGGCCAATGGGCGCGTTCTCCCTAAGATCAAGGCTTGCGCCGCTTGGGGGCGGTATGAGTAGTTGCGGTGTGGGCAAATATTCTGGTGTCAATGTGAATGAATTTTCACACTTCCTCTATTTGAAGTCCCTGGTTTTTAGCAATTTTAAGAATAGGACCAATATTACCGATTCCCCACTGGTTGCAGATTGCAATATCTATGTTGTCGGCGGTCTTTAAAGTAGACGCTCCGTCTAAAAAATAGCGTGAGTACCCTGTTTTCTCCAGTACTCCTTGAGCCCTTTCGAGAGGGGCAATCACGCCGTACCGTTGATGTAATGCATCAGGAAATATCTGTTTGAGCATTTCAAAGGTTGGGTTGTGCTGTTGAACATAGTGGGTGACGATGGCCCTGACTAGCTGCCGCTTTCCATAGACCTCACCCAGAAAACGATACTTAGTTTTGTCCTTGCTCGATCTCGCTGCTGCTCGCTGGGCTTCAGCCTGCTCGCGCACTTTGACCTGATACTCCTCAGCCTCAGGCAAAGGGATGATCTGCTCAATATTCAGAAGGACGTCTTCGCCAAACTTGTAGGGCTGTAGCCGCACACAGCGGATGTCTAAATCTCGCTCGTTGAGCCACATGACGGCAGTGGTCAGCTCTTTAGAAAAGTCTCCTGACGCCAGAACAATCCGAACATCAGTTGGGAACTGTTCTTCAGCGGGGTCACTCCAATCTAAAAAATTGAGAATTTCTGCTTCAGCACTTTTTTCAAGGCCACGCTTGTCGAGATACTGCTGGTGGATCTCAACTGCCCTGCTAAACGTCAGCGTAGACACCATCGCGGCATAGCGGAGAGCCTGGAGTTCCATATGAGCTCCTGTATCATCCCGCTTCAATTCGATCACCACAAGATTTGCTTGTTTATCGATGCCCAGGAGGTCAATGCGTCTGGCTCCCTCTGTCCATCCCGAAAACTCCTCAGCAATCACCATGGTGTCTGGAGAAATGACCGAAATTTTATCCCGTAGCGCAGCTTGCAGGTCTGCCCGCTCTTGAATGCCTTCTGCACTGAACTGAGTGCTGTTCACTTCGACAATTTGCTTGTCTTTGAAGGTGTATATGGGCATGAGAGTTGATTAATCCAAGTCTGGCCAGACTTTTTGCAGGGAGATGCGTTTGAGTTTGCCGATCGCGTCGAGGGTGAGCATGGAGTATGGGCCAATAGCGGTTGGTTACGTTGGGAAGATTCAACCGTTTGTAGTGTGCCCAGGTGTGAAAGGCTGGCAACTGCTACTGGACAGCTCTCTGGATAGCGTCGGTGATGATTGCGCCGTCTTCTGGAGGCAGTTCTTTGGGGGCGATGCGGAAGAGGAGGCCCCACTGGGGTGTCTTGAGGGACTCGAACATTTTGAGTTGAGGGGCGAGATCGAGCGCGGGTATGCCGTTATCGGGCTTAACTTGAGCGATTACCTTGACGTTGACGCGACAGGGAAAGAGGGCTTGCTTCCAGATGGGTTTGATGGAGTCGTAGGGCTCATCGGTGACTTCGAGTACGGCAATCCAGCGGGAGACGCCGGTGAGGTAAGCCAGCAGGTAGTCGCTGGGTTGGATGCGGCGGACGGTCTTCTGTCGAGTTTCGGGGAAGCCGACGACTTCGGCCCCGGCATCGAGGAATTCTTGCCAGGTGATGGGATTGAACAAGCTGAGCCAGTAAGTGCGATCGCTCATGGGACAACAAAAATACCTTTAACTATCGCTCATGGGACAACAAAAATACCTTTAACTATCAATATCACTGGTTGGATAACTGCGGGTATTTCATTGGTGGCTTGTATAAATCAGTATGTGTCTTGATGAGGTGATTGTTGAGAAAAGCAAAGCTCCCTTGCAATTCTCTTGCGGTCGAAAAACTGTGGGAACACTGATTGTGTATGAGTGGGTGCAGTTCCGGCCCTCTATGTGTTGATGGGGACTGTAGTGCTTGTTCTCTAAAATATTGCACTACTTTGGGAAACAGCTTCTTTGCCCGATTGCTAGAAATATGTATTTGACAGACTACCAAAGCCAATACTTTGCCTATGAGCTAACCAGGCGATACTCGTCAGACAAGCTGGAAAAGCTGGCCGGAACATTTGCAAGTGCCCAAGTTGACATCAATCCCCACCAAGTAGATGCTGCCTTGTTTGCCTTTAAGTCTCCTCTGTCGAAGGGAGCATTGCTGGCCGATGAGGTGGGTTTGGGTAAAACCATTGAAGCTGGGTTAGTAATTGCTCAGAAGTGGGCTGAACGTGCGCGTCAGATTCTAGTGATTACTCCTGCCAATCTCCGCAAGCAATGGCAGCAGGAATTAACAGAGAAGTTTTTCCTTCCTTGCAAAATTCTGGAGACGAAATCTTTTAAGGCCGAGATAAAGGCAGGGAATCCATCTCCTTTTAGTGGGGGAAACGCCGTTCTCATTTGCTCCTATCAGTTTGCTCGCAATAAGGAAGTAGACGTTAGAGGGGTAGCGTGGGATCTGGTCGTCATTGATGAGGCGCACCGACTACGGAACGTTTACAAACCCAAAAATGTTATCGCTAATACTCTGAAGCGATCGCTGGAGGGGCGTCACAAACTGCTGCTGACAGCTACGCCCTTACAAAACTCTCTGTTAGAACTCTATGGCTTAGTCAGCTTCATTGACGAACGCTCCTTTGGCGATCTCAAAAGCTTCCGAGAACAATTTTCCAGCTTAAGACAAGCCCATACTTTTGAGGTCTTGAAGGAACGGCTGAAGCCTTTATGCCATCGCACCCTCAGGCGGCAGGTGACGGCTTATGTCCCCTTTACAAAGCGCCATGCACTTCTGGAAAAATTTACCCCGGAAGAAAGTGAAGACCGTCTTTATCACCTAGTCTCTGAGTATTTGCAGCGTGATAATTTGCAGGCGCTTCCAGCTGGGCAGCGCTCTCTGATCACCCTGGTACTGCGTAAATTACTCGCCTCTTCTACTTTTGCGATCGCCGGTGCCCTGACCTCGATGTCAAATCGCTTGAAGGAGAAGCTGCGACAACAACAGCCCCCTGAGCCACTCGCCGAAGCCCTGGACGAAGACTATGAAGCCCTGGATGAGACGGCTGATGAGTGGGAAGAAGAAGAGTTGAAGGACCCCCCTTCTGAAGCAAAAAAATCTGCTTTAGAGCGTGAAATCGCCGAGTTGGAGAGCTTTGCTCAACTCGCTACGTCAATTGAGCATAACGCCAAGGGTAAGGCGCTGTTAAAGGCATTGGACACTGCCTTTAAAGAAACTGTGGCTTTGGGGGGTGCCCAAAAGGCCATTATCTTTACCGAATCGCGGCGAACTCAGGACTATCTTCTCCGCCTCTTGAGTGATGGTTCCTGGAGCGAGGGCATTGTCCTGTTCAATGGCTCAAACACCGATGAACGCTCGAAGCAGATCTATGCGGAATGGCTAGAGCGGCATCAGGGATCTGATCGCATAACAGGATCTAAAACGGCAGATATGCGCTCGGCTCTGGTGGACTACTTTCGGGAACAGGGACGCATCATGATTGCAACGGAGGCTGGAGCTGAAGGAATTAACCTTCAGTTTTGCTCGTTGATCATTAACTACGACTTGCCCTGGAATCCCCAGCGCATTGAGCAACGCATCGGTCGCTGCCACCGCTATGGGCAAAAGCACGATGTGGTGGTGGTGAATTTTCTCAATCCGAAGAACGCTGCTGACAAACGGGTCTACAAACTGCTGTCGGAGAAATTTCGGTTGTTTGAGGGGGTGTTTGGCACCAGTGATGAGGTGCTGGGGGCGATCGAGTCGGGGGTGGATTTTGAGAAACGGATTGCCGAAATTTACCAGCGCTGTCGCAAACCGAAGGAGATTGAAGCGGCCTTTGACCGGCTGCAGATGGAACTCAGCCTTGAAATTGATGCGGCCATGACCGATACCCGGCGTAAGCTGCTGGAAAATTTTGACGACGAGGTAAGGGAAAAGCTCAGAACCCGAGAAAAAAACTCTAAACAGATACTCAACCAGTTTGAAAAACGACTGATGCAGCTTACCCGTCATGAGTTGAACGGGAAGGCTCATTTTTGGGACAGTTCTGCCTTTGAGCTTTTGGCAGTACCTGCCTTAGCAGCCTCTGAGCCAATTTCTCTAGGGCGTTATGAATTACCCCGTAGAACAGGAGATGCCTACACCTATCGACTAGGACACCCGCTGGCAGAAGCGGTGATTGCTCAAGCAAAGCAACGCGAATTGGCTCCCGCGACGATTCGGTTTGACTACGACGGCTATGAAGGCAAGGTCACGATTTTGGAATCCCTGCGAGGGCATAGTGGTGTCCTCGCCCTATCGTTGCTAACGGTAGAAGCGCTGGATCAGATAGAGGAGCGCTTGATTTTTGCGGCAATAACCGACGATCGCACGCCTTTGGATGAGGAACAAGCGGAGCGGCTGTTGTCCCTGCCAGGGAGAGTCGTAGGCAATGGCATTGAGACTACAGTCTCGGAGCTGCTTTCAGAGCTAGAACATGTGACCCAACGGCGAAAGCAGCAGTTGCATCAGGAAATTTCGGAACGAAATGCGACTTTTTTCCAGGCGGAAGCGGAAAAGCTAGATAGCTGGGCCGATGACTTGAAGGTGGTGCTGGAACGAGATCTTAAAGACCTGGATCGACAGATCAAGGAGGCCAAGCGGGCGGCAACGGCGGCGCTGACCTTAGAAGCAAAATTGGCGGGGCAGAAGCAGGTGAAGGAGCTAGAGAAGTTGCGGAATCAGAAACGCAGATCGTTGTTTGACGCTCAGGATGAGGTGGATGAGCAACGGGATCGATTGATTGCTCAGATTGAAGGAAAGCTAGAGCAGAAAAGTGAGCTTCAGTCGTTGTTTATGATTCGGTGGAGGCTGTAATGACGGCTGAGACACCTATTGAAATTCTCTATTTACCGACCAAGCTGCATGAGCTGTTTGATGGTAAGTTGCCAGAATTAGGCTCTAGGAACACCCCAGAACAGCAGGAAAGAAATTTTCTCTCCAGGTCTCTAGCTGCTTACGCCATTTACAAACTATCGGGATGTTCACTTGATGAGGCTGTTGCTTCAGTCGTAGATGGGGGCGGTGATGGAGGAATCGATGCGCTATATTTTTCTCCGGCCACCCAGATCCTTTGGGTCGTTCAAGCTAAATACATCGCTAATGGTCGAGGTGAGCCTGAGCTGAAGGATGTGAATACCTTTCACACAGGACTAGATTTTTTACTTAACGGAAATTTTCAGGCTTTTAGCCAAAATGAGGTTTGGCAAGCGCTAATTCCTAAGCTCGAACATATTTTTGATCGAACAGTTCAAGTTCGACCTGTCCTTGTTTATTCAGGGATTAATCTCGTTTCCGAGGATCGCCGCATCGTATTCGAAAATCTGAAGAGTAAATTTAACTCTGAAGATGAAGAAGATGATTATGTTGACTTTCAAGTCTGTAATCTTACGACTATTTATGATTGGTTGGTTGGGGCAAGCTCAGCACCTGGAATTCCACAAGTGGAACTCACGATCTTAAATCCAGGTTGTGTGGAAAAACCTTATAAAACGATATTTGGTGTGGTGCCGATCCAGGATTTAGCGACTCTCTATAGTCAATACGACAAAGCGTTAGTAGAAGCGAACGTTCGTTACTATAAAGGTCGAACAGAAGTTAATGAGCAGATCTTAAAAAGCATTCAAGAAGAGCCTGAGCACTTCTTCTATCTAAATAATGGTCTTACAGCTTATTGCGAAAAGCTTAAAATCAATAATCTAGATCGATTGAACGCTAAGAGAAAGCGGATCACGGCCTATGGATTTTCTATCGTAAACGGCGCACAAACTTTAGGATCGATCTCTGACTTTTTCAAGGGATTTTCTGGAGCTGTGCGAAACGGTAATGTTTTTGTCAAAATTATCTCCTTAGAAAAGTGCGTTGAAAATCGCAAATTTGCTGAACGAATCACTCGCAGCACTAACTTTCAAAATCAAATTGGGTCAAGAGACTTTGTTGCTCTCGATGAACAGCAGGAAAGGATCGCCAATCAATTGAGGCTGGCTGAGATTACTTATCATTACAAAGACGATGTGGAAGCTCCGGTTCCGGATGAAACAAACTTTACGCTTCAGGAGGCGACAACAGCATTAGCTTGTTTGGCAAAAACATCAGATTGCGATGATTTTTGTGCTCGCGTTTTATCGAACCGATCGTCTTTGTGGTCGATGGATGAAACCTATCCGACTGAAGAACTTTTAAGGTCTAGATACTCACGGGTGTTTCGTCCAGACCGATCAGCCCGTACTATCTGGCGGGCTGTTCAGATACAACGGTTGGTGATTAAAGCCATGCAGGACAGCGGAAGGTCTGAATCTGGAGTACGTAAGGCATTTTTTGAAAATGCACGTTGGGTCTTGCTGAATGTCCTCTTCATTAAGCTGCGCCTTCAACAGGGCAATGATTTGAGCCTGACAGCCCAAGAGGTAAGTACGATCGCACAGAGCACTCTTGATTTTGCAGAGAAGCTGTGGGGGGTTTGTGAAACGAAAGGCTATGTGACCCGGCAAACATTGGCTGGTAGCGCAGTTGAGTTTCAGACCACTCGACACTTTCGCTCTGTCTTTAGTAACCCTTCAGATTGCCGAACCCTCCGTGGGGCCTTGCTAGCAGAATTAGCTCAAGTACAAGTGCCCAATTAGCAGAGAATGTTAATGCCTCAAGTTACTCGTTAGCCCCCCGAGAAAAAGCGTGACGAAGAAACAGAAGCTTGAACTGACGTGGATTGGCAAAGAGCACCGCCCCAAGCTGGAGCCGCGCATTTTGCTGGAAGACCCAGAGAAGTCGTACCATGCAGCGCACCGGGTGACGGAGAGTGACCTGTTTGATAATCGGCTGATTTTTGGGGACAACTTGCTGGCGCTGAAGGCATTGGAAGCGGAGTTTGCGGGGAAGGTGAAGTGTGCATACATCGATCCACCATTCAATACAGGTGAAGCCTTCGACCATTATGACGATGGTCTTGAGCATTCTGTATGGCTGAACATGATGTCACACCGAATCCATTCTATATATAAGTTGCTTTCTTCTGATGGTAGTTTATTTATCCATATTGACGATAACGAATTAGCTTATTTGATTGCAATAGGCGATGAAATTTTTGGAAGAAGAAATCGGATTAACGTTATCACTTTCAAACAAAGTTCTGCTTCAGGACCTAAATCAATTAATCCTGGCCTTGTTACAACTAATAATTATATTGTTTATTACGCTAAAAACAAAGAAAATTGGACTCCCAATAAAATCTACTCCCGAACCTCTAGAGATCCCCGATATTCGCGTTTTATCGATAACTTCGAGGATGGCGAAAAAAAATGGAATTTAATATCTCTTAAAGACGCATTTCTGAGATTTCACGAGATTGATTCCTGGGATCTTGCAAAGGCTGCCTTTGCAGATCGAATTGAGGCAAAAATGGAAGATTTTGTTTTGAATAATGCTGAGCGAGTGGTAAGGACTGCTCGAGTTGCAGAAAAAGATGTTAATGAATTTGCTCGCGAGGCTCTTAAGCTGTCCAAAAAAGAGAAAGACACTGTATTTAGAAGCGAAAGAGATGGCAAGAGTGATTATTATTTTCTGAATGGAGAACAATTAATTTTCTATATATCTAAGACAAGGGTGATTGACGGAGGTTTGTATACAGCAATACCACTGACAAATTTATGGGACGATCTTTTATCCAATAATCTTCATAAAGAGGGTGGTGTGAGGTTTAGGAATGGAAAGAAACCAGAAGCACTTATCAAGCGTTGTCTGGAGCTATCTACTGCTCCTGAAGATCTAGTTTTAGATTCTTTCGCTGGTTCTGGAACAACAGGTGCAGTTGCCCACAAAATGGGCCGTCGATGGATCATGGTTGAATTAGGAGAGCATTGCCATACTCATGCTGTTCCTCGACTGAAGAGAGTTGTTAATGGTCTAGATGACAGTGGAATCACCAAAGCGATGAATTGGAAAGGTGGCGGCGGTTTTCGCTATTACAAACTCGCCCCTTCCCTGTTGAAGCAAGACAAATGGGGCCGGTGGGTGATCAACCCTGAATTCAACGCTGAAATGTTGGCTGAAGCCCTATGTAAGCTCAAAGGCTTTACCTACGCGCCTTCCGATACTCTCTATTGGCAACACGGCTACTCTACTGAGCGCGACTTTATCTACGTCACCACCCAAAATCTCAGCCACGACCAACTGGCTCAGCTCGCCGACGAAGTGGGCACAGACCGCACCCTGCTAGTGCTGTGCAAAGCTTTTCGCGGACGGCCCAACTTCCCAAACCTCACCATCAAAAAAATTCCCAAAGATGTCCGCGATCGCTGTGAGTGGGACCACGACGACTACAGCCTTCAGGTCGAAAACCTCCCAAAAGCTCCCCCTGAGCTAATTGAAGACGCGCCTGAGCCGCCACCATCTCCCACCAACGAAGTCCAACAGTTCACTCTGTTTTGATAGAGAAAAATCAAAGCCACGACCGAACCAGACAGGTAACTCGTTCAGCCCCCCAATGAGGCACTCCCATGACTAGCATTACCTTCAACCTCCCCGAAAAAGTCTTTGCGGCGCTCCACAAAAACCTGAATGCGTTTGCCCAGCACCCCAGAGCGAATCCAATCGATGTGGGTTTGCCAGACAGCACCGCCTTGATACGCGAGGATCGCGACGGTAATCTCGCCTAGAAATTTCTAGTAAAAACCATCAACTCTCCGAGGAAAAACCAATGAGTCAACCCTTAACAATACAGGTGCCAGAGGATCTCTATATTCCCTTACAGGCTCTCGCTCAGCAGAATGGCAAAACTCCCGAAGAATTTACGCTGCTGTGGCTGAAAGAAACCATTCAAAAGTTTGAAAATGACCCTTTAGAGGCTTTCATTGGCTCCGCTGAAAGCGGCATATCAGATTGGACAGAGCAAAGCGATCAGTATTTAGGTGAAGCTCTGATTGATTCTGAGGAACATCGATAACATGCCTGGATTATTTGTGGACACATCAGGCTGGGGCAATATCCTCGATCGCTCTCAGCCTTATCATCAACTCGCGACCAATCTCTATCGCTTAGCACGACAGAATGCCCAAAGAATCGTCACATCAAACTACATTCTGACCGAGTTGGTGGCACTACTGACCAGTCCATTGCAGCTTTCACGCCCTAGCATTGTCGCTTTTATTCAGAGCTTGAAACAATCTCCTTATATTCAGATTGTCCATATTGACCCAGAGCTTGATGGTTTAGCTTTGCAACTTTTGTCAGACCGCATAGATAAATCATGGAGCCTAGTAGATTGTTCCAGCTTTGTGCTTATGGAAAGACTCAAAATCACCGAATCGTTAACCAACGATCGTCATTTTGAGCAAGCAGGCTTTATTCGTCTATTGAAATAACTATGAGTGAGTACTATGAACCGCCATGTAAACGCTATTGCCGGACGCCTGAGCTTGCGTCCTCCCCAACGCGACTCGTTGGAGATTCTTGATCGCATTTGCGAAATTGTGCCCCCGAGACACGGCATCGACCGCGAGGCCGCCCTAGCAACCATCAAAAGCGAATTTCCCACCGTCAGTGACTTTGAGCGCGACTTTCCGTCCCTTTGTTTTTCCTTAGCCACGGGGGTTGGCAAAACTCGTCTAATGGGGGCTTTTATAAGCTATCTGCATCTGGACCACGGCATCAAAAATTTTTTTGTGCTGGCTCCTAACCTGACTATCTATAACAAACTGATTACCGACTTTACTCCCAATACATCTAAATATGTGTTTAAGGGGATTTCCGAATTTGCCACTGATGCCCCCGAAATTATTACCGGCGACAACTATGAAATGCGGGCGCGAACTCTCTTTGATGAGCTGATCCGCTGCAAAATCAATATTTTTAATATCTCAAAAATTAACTCCGAAGTACGCGGCGGTAAAAGCCCCCGCATTAAGCGCCTGTCTGAATATATTGGTGAAAGCTATTTTGAGTTTTTGGCGAATCTAGACGATCTGGTCATCCTCATGGATGAGTCTCATCGCTACCGGGCCTCCGCTGGGGTACGGGCCATTAACGAACTCAAGCCAGTGCTGGGGCTAGAACTCACTGCCACACCTTTCGTCGAAACCAGTAAAGGAGCGGTGCAGTTCCAGAATGTCATTTACGACTATCCGCTGGGGAAAGCGATCGCCGACGGCTTTGTCAAAGATCCTGCCGTGGTCACTCGTCGAGACTTTAACCCGGCAGGCATGGCCCCAGAGGAAATCGAACAGCTCAAGCTAGAAGACGGCATTCGCCTACACGAAAGTATTAAAGCGGAATTGATTACCTATGCCCGCGAAACGAACCAACCCGTGGTTAAACCCTTTGTGCTGGTGATTGCCCGCGACACCGCCCATGCTGCTCAGCTTTTAGAACTCATCGAAAGCGATCTATTTTTTGACGGACGCTATGCTGGCAAAGCGATTCAGGTGGATTCCAGCACGACGGGTAAAAAAGAAGATGAGATGGTTGAGCGGTTGCTGAAAGTGGAAAGCACCGAAGAGCCCACGGAAATCGTCATCCACGTCAACATGCTCAAAGAGGGGTGGGATGTCACCAACCTCTACACCATCGTGCCGCTGCGAGCAGCCAACGCCCGCATCTTAATTGAACAGTCCATTGGTCGGGGGTTGCGCCTGCCCTACGGGAAACGTACTGGGGAACCCATTGTCGATCGACTTAACATCATTGCCCACGACAAATTTCAAGAAATCATTGATGAAGCAAACCGTTCCGACTCGGTGATCCGGCTCCAACAGGTCATTCTAGAACCTGAGGATCTGGACACCAAAAAAGTCAGCGTGGCTGCCAAACCAAACATTGTCAGCTTGTTAGGTCAACACCCACCGGAAATTCCTGGCCTTGTAGAGGCTGCGGCGACGGGGGCTACTGAGGCGGCTCCCACAAGCGAGGAGAAACCTCCAGCCTTCACGCCTGAAGAACAGAAAATTGCTCAAATCACTTACGCAGTGATTCAGGAGCTGGAGAGCCAACCAGAGGTGGTGCCGACGACTGCTCACCTTCAATCTGCGACCGTTCAAAGCCTGGTCAAAGACCGAGTCGAAGCTAAGTATCGGCCTGAACAGTTGGAGCTTGAAGGGGTTGTCCAGCAGCCCGATGTGGCGGCGGTGATTGCTAAAACCACCGATATCGTGATTCAGCAAACAATCGATATTCCCCGGATTTTGGTGGTGCCTACCGGAGTCGTCAAAACGGGCTTTCATTCCTTTGCCCTAGATTTGGAGGGATTGAGCTATCAAGCCCCTTCCGAAGAGCTGTGGCAGCAGAGTCTTTCTACGGGCGATCGCGACATTCTTGGGGTTGGCCCAGGGGGGATTCAGGAAAATCAGCTAGAAGACTATGTGGTCAGCGGGCTGATTGACTTTGACGACATTGCTTACGATGACCATGCCGATTTGCTCTACGACTTGGCCGGACAAGTGGTGAACCATTTTCGAGAATTACCGCGAACGGAAGAGGAAATCCGTAAAATCTTGCGGGTTCATTTTCGAGACATTGCCCGGTTCGTTCATGCTCAGATGCAAACCCATTTCTGGGAAGAGGCTGTTGATTACACCGTCAATATCAGCCGAGGTTTCACTGCCCTTAAAGATAGCGCTTACACCGCCACCGATCAGACTCCGCTGAACTACCGCCATGCCCCAGCCGATAAAAGCAACATGCGGAAGTACCTGTTTGGAGGGTTCTCAAAATGCCTGTATCCAGTGCAGAAGTTTGACACCAATACCGAACGAATGCTGGCTGTGATTCTGGAGCGGGAATCGCTTAAATGGTTTCGCCCTGCTAAAGGCCAGTTCCAGATCTACTACCGCTGGAACGGTGAACATCCAGAGTACCAGCCTGATTTTGTCGCCGAAACCGATGAGGTTGTTTACATGTTGGAGCCCAAAATGAGCACCCAAATGACTGATCCTCAAGTCTTAGCTAAAAAGGAAGTGGCGGTGAAGTGGTGCCAACAAGCCTCTGACTATATGCAGCAGCATGGCGGCAAGCCCTGGATCTATGTGCTGATACCTCATGATGCGATCGCAGAAAATATGACACTTAAAGCCTTAGCCGAGCGGTTTGATTAGTTTTGCACTTGGAAGGCCATCCGACTTGCTCTTTTCGTTGTTTTAGCAACTCAGTGTGGAATGGAATTACAGAATAAAGCCAGGCAGGCGTAGTTGGGAGATTTAGCTGACAGCAGAGAGTGACACTTAACCGTCGGTTAACTTTAGTATCCAACCTAGGCACGCACTGGCAATCGGAGTAAGGTAATAGCAAGAGGTGAATAAATCTTCCCTCGTTTCTGAATAGTTCAGTCCACCTTTGATAGGAGGTACGTTATCGATTTAACGTCTGAATCTATCTCATCAAAATCAGCAGCACTCTACGCAGTTGTTGATATTTCCTCTACTAATTGCTAAGAGAGCCCTGTGATCGATGCCTAGAGACGCGAACAGCTCAAACGAAGGTATTGAAGCAACTCTGAAAAAGCTCATCCCTTTGAGGAAGTCCCTCATTCATCTAGTCTGAGCGCTGCTAGCAATTGATTTGTTGTCCGTATCTTGTATTTCGATCATAAAAAACACCTTGGTTCTGCCTTCAGCAATCAAGGTGTTTTTTGTTGTTATGATTAGGTGCCTGTCCGACCTTGGCGGCGACTCTGCTGGCGTATTAGATCCGGCATTTTGGCCAACCATGAATAGTCTCCATTGAGCTAAGAATGGGTGCCACGTGCCATCTGTTCCCCTGACCCACCGATGCTCGATTTGAAGTCATCAGACCTGGTGGGCAGGGGTTTTAGAGTCATCATCCTGATTGTTGTTGCACGCCCCCTCTCTGCGCAACGCCCCTGCTGTTGAGGATTTGGGTCTAGCTGCAACAAGCTGGAGCGCGATATCACTGCGGTAACGCCAAACCCGCAGAGGATTCCTGCCATGCACCCCACCGCCATCACCACCACTCACCAAACAAATCATCAACGCCGCCTGAAAGAGATCGTCAAACGCCTGGTGATTGAACTGGGCTACCTGGAGCACTGTTTAAGCGAAGGCCGCCAGGACATTCATTTAGAAACCGCCGCCATCAGCCTCGATACCGCGATCGACTGCCTTAACGAACACCTCACGCCGTAGCAGCGATCGCCCCGGCCCCCACGCAAGTTGACAGCACCCTCCCTTCGCCGTGGTTTGGTGAAGGGAGGGTTTTCATGCAGCCTGCTACCCCGACGCCCCTCAATGCAGACATTTCATACCCGAGAAAGCAAAATCTATCGAACGAGGGTTTCTATTCTGTTACAGATTCGTTACATTAAAGTTATACATACCTAAACGCCCCTTTATTCCGTTCTGGATGATGCGGGCATCTGTAAACCGCAATCATTTTATTTAATGACTACGACACTCCAACAACAACAGTCTGCTTCCCTTTGGGAACAGTTTTGTCAGTGGGTCACCAGCACCGAAAACCGCCTTTACATTGGCTGGTTCGGCGTGTTGATGATTCCCACTCTCTTAGCTGCGACCGCTTGCTTCACCATCGCCTTCATCGCCGCTCCTCCCGTCGACATTGACGGCATCCGTGAGCCCGTCGCGGGCTCCTTGATGTACGGCAACAACATCATCTCCGGTGCGGTGGTGCCTTCCTCCAACGCCATTGGTCTGCACTTCTACCCGATCTGGGAAGCTGCTTCCCTCGATGAGTGGTTGTACAACGGTGGCCCTTACCAGTTCGTGATCTTCCACTTCCTGATTGGCGTCTTCTGCTACATGGGTCGTGAGTGGGAACTGAGCTACCGCTTGGGCATGCGTCCTTGGATTTGTGTCGCTTACTCTGCACCCGTTGCTGCTGCAACTGCCGTGTTCTTGATCTACCCGTTGGGTCAAGGCTCCTTCTCCGACGGCATGCCGTTGGGGATCTCCGGAACCTTCAACTTCATGTTGGTGTTCCAAGCAGAGCACAACATCTTGATGCACC
>ERZ1740065.372-NODE-372-length-23667-cov-12.902677_pt1 | contig 23667 bp, 27 predicted proteins | sample MGYA00581738_ERZ1740065 | MGnify/ENA primary metagenome ERZ1740065 (study PRJEB43018, sample SAMN04849749) | marine metagenome | isolation source: floating plastic debris | place: Pacific Ocean | collected 2008-09-01 | study: EMG produced TPA metagenomics...
GGGGGAGAGAGAGTAGGGGAAGAGGCTCACCTCGTTGCAGGTAGCTGTGAGCGGTAACGGTTGGTTGTACAGGTCAGCCATGTCAATGGATAGCCTTAGATCCTTCTGTGTGTATTTAAGTGTTAGCTGTGGGGTAGTGTCTTTTTCAAGGATAGCTGCGGCAGAAATAATAACCACCACAATCACAAACTGCAGTAGAGCACTAGGTTCAAGGTCAGTTAAAGGTCACTCACCCTTAGCAGTGCTGTTGACTAGCTGGCTGCTGCATGGTGCGTTACAGAAGATATCGAAGAGATCGCGCTGCTTGATGCCGACTCTGTCTGCGAGAACCATAGCCTCAGACACGGAGGCACTCACAGTGCCCATCACCATGTTGAGGCAAAGCTTCATTCGTGTGCCATTGCCTATATTACCTGCGGTAGAGACAACACCGATAGTCACTAGCTGGAAAATTAATTGGAAAACTAGCTGGAAAACTAACTGGGAAACTGATGACAAGAATCAGATATCACAGACAACTGGGAGAACGACGGACCAAAAGAATGGGTAAACAGCATCACAGAACCAACTCTCCATCAATCAAGGTGATAAATAATCTCAAGGAAACACGACAGACAAACAGACAGACCTGATGGAAGTGAGCCTAAATATAATCGTGATTACGACATAAGGAACTGCTCAATCAATGACTACACGCCGCAAAAGCTGGCAGATTCCGTCGAGTTTAGAGATTTGCGGGTTGGAATCCCTACTTATTCCATAAAAGTCTCGTCACACGAGGACCTTTGGCTCAGCTGATCGGAAGAGGACTGAACAACCTTGGTGTGAAGCCATTTCCCCCTAACGCGGGCGCCTGACCCCTAACGCGGGGAGAGGCCTCGGGCTATATGACTGCGTACAGCCAGCCAACAAGATAGGCCCAACAACGAGTGTGAGCTGGACAGAGTAATTGCACTGGGAAGACTTGCGGAGGTAGTAAGACTCACTGAGGTATTAAGACTCACCGGAGTATTTAGACTCACTGAGGTATTAAGACTCACCGAGGTATTAAGACTCACCGAGGTATTAAGATTCACCGGAGTATTTAGACTCACTGAGGTATTAAGACTCACCGAGGTAGTAAGATTTGTTGCTCATGGCCTGAAAGCAGGAGAGGCACTTGTTATACAGTTCCTCGCTGCCGGCCGCCATTATCAGCAGCGAGCCGTTGGTCGCATGAAACTTGGATCCAGCAGCGGGAGCTTCTAAGTAGAGGCCACCAAGTCGTCTTATTTGCTACAACACAAGCGAGTTACGATAACTACTGTAGACTGGAATTATTTTGCGCTGGAAAGTATTTGCGAAAATAGCAGGAAACTTGATGGGAAAATTTTTGCGATCGAAACTTTTTGCGAAAATTCATCACAACTATAATCACTATATAGCTGTTGAAATTTTTTGCGATTTTGAACATTCGCAAAAATATTTCGTCGCAAATAAATTCCAGTCTACAGTATATCAGGAGAAGGCAACTCCAGTTCAAGCAATCACTCAAGAACGATCGAAAACAAGACCAAGGCAGCATTGACAGATGTATTGAACCAACCTCATCAGCGTCACTCACAGTCTCTACGTCTATGGTAGACATGTCTACGAAACCCTTACCAGGTCCCATTGCCTCCAGAACGCCATTCTTACAAAACAGAACCTGCAGGTGATATACAGGTGTCAACAAGTGGCAGGAATATAATGGACAGAACAGGTTGCCAGATGGAGCTGCCATATACCTCCTTCACTGCAAACGGCTCTGACAAGCAGGCGAAAGTTATGTCACAGTTGGCGACGACGTCTGAAGGAGTGTCCAGAATTTGAACGTCAACGTCCGACACCTCCGTACACTACAAACAGTCGAGCCGAGTGAGGGCCTGAATGCCACTGAATTCTAATTATCAGTTCATCAGTCAATCTATCAGTGAGCCGTGGTAGAAACCTAAATCAGATGTTTGTCTCACAGGCTAACAAGCTGCTGACCAGATAGTTCAGCTTACAGAAGAGAGAGACTAACAGAGTCGGGGCTGACTCACTGACTTGGGGTTTAGATAGAATTGTTATCCACAATGCACTTAGCTGCTCTACAGCAGTATTGAGCGCAGCTCAGCCAGCTGCCGGATGATGACTGTCATAGTGTAACTACGGAGCGCAGTGCAGCGTAGCCTCTGCTCCACAGCCTGGCCAGGTTGGAGGACGGGGAGGAGACAGCCTACCTTGCCGAGATTCCGGTTCCAGATGGTAACGTGGTGGCCATACTTGACGAGATTCCTCACCATCGGTAGGCCCATGGCGCCGAGACCGAGGAAGCCGATCTTACAGTCTGCGGGCTTGATGTTAGTTTTATCTGAGACGCTGTGATTGGATAGCAGCATCTCATCATCCTTAAAGTCATAGAGATGAGCCTGCAAGAACAACAGCGTCACTACATCACTACGTCACTGCGCCGGTGCATCACTGCGCCCGCTGCGTCACCACGTCGTTACGTTACCATATCGCTATGCCATTGCACCACTATTTCACTGACTTCAAGCAAATGAACAATGCCTTGTAGGGGTTTGGTAATCACTAGTTCCTTTCTAGCTCCAAAAAACAAGTCAGAGTGATTTGAGGACAAGCTGATACGGCAATATGGCTGATTTGAGGGTAAGCCTAACACAAAAGCATCCCACATACAGTCTACTGTCACACACGCCGACTTCTATGTTCTAAAAATCTCCGGTTTTTCCAACTAGAAGATACTTTATCTATCCTTACAGCTGCTACAATTATCCTGTTTTTGAGCTCATCGATATGCCGCTAACCAAACATGAATGGCACTCAACACCTAACGGTAGCAATTGTTAGCTGAGGCTACGTAGTTTAAACGATGAGGAAAATCTTGCAAAGATGCGGGGGGGGGGGGGGGGGGGGGGGGTGAATGGGGGGGGGGGGGGGGGGGATTTTAAAAAAAAAAAAGAATTAAAATTAGAATTTTTAAATTGATAAAAATTGTTTGTTTTTAGGGGGGGGCGAAGGAATGCTGGCAAGCACGCTAGCTTATGTTCAGAGTCAATGTACTGAAAATTGAAAATTTTCAAAGGAATAAAATGTAGTGTTTTCAGCCATGGCCAGAGAACTGGTAATGTTGAAGCCATTGGCAGGTATGTGCCATTGCGTTGGCACCCATTTCATCTGTGTGAGGAATTTGATGGTTTTAACACCTATGATTTGAGGGCAACAACCAAAACCAATAAGTTTCATTCCGTCTAAAACCTTCACTTCTACACTTTTATCTAGTGATAACAATAAGAAAAACCTGCAGCAGACATTCGTAGATTCTAAATGAAAGACCAGAGGGACTATTATAATATACACATAGTCTCTGACAGACAGCTTACCTTGACGTCTACTCGGTGAGGGGAGGTCGATATACCCCTCATACCCGGGTTCGATATCCGAGGTGACTTGACTGGAATGCTGGTATCACCAGCGCCAGTAGCTGGTGACCCGTTGTGTTGACTCGCAGAGTCAGTGTCGCTAAGTATAACCTGCCTACGCTTCACCGACGGCTAGACGATAGAAAAACATCGATAAAATGATGCGTGAAATACAAGAGTAACGTTTACATATACGTAACATGGTGGCGTGCGCTGCGCGGTAACGAGGTACTGAGCACTGCGCGGTGATCATACTCTACGTCGTGTTACATACATGTGTATGTATCGTGTGGTGTATGTAAGATATGTGTTGTACCAAACTGTCTATGTGCTGCATTCTTCATACCTTTTTCATCATTTTCTGCTTGGGCTTGATTCGGTCGACGGACATCTCGTCAGAGGCTCGACTGTCCACGTAATCCTCCTCACCAGTAGGCAGATCCTCCTAGAATCCCGTCCAAATAAAGCTATAATTACACAGTCAGAGAGGGAGGACAACACCGCATGCTATTTATCATTGACACGAACAGTGGACAGGTTCTCGTAGTCTATGTCCGCTTGCTTCACTGCCTCTCTGAAAAGGTGAGGTGTTTTATCTTTCTCGCCGTATCTCATACGATATTCTTTATATGGCCATATGTGTGTGTCATAGTCTATCCACGCGCTGTAACGATTGTAAGCATAACTCACATCATATACTCATCCACGTACACATACACGTAGAACACATACACGTAGTACACATACACGTAGTACACATACACGTAAAACACATACACGTAGTGCACAGTGTGGTAGGAACACTAGACTTACTGGTCATTGGACCCATAAAAGCGAACGAAGTACCAATTGCTCTTCTTCACCGGCTTGCGTATACCAGGCACAGGTTCAATTCCCTTTACGAAAAAATGGCAAAGAACACAGTTAGTCGAACTGTAATCCAATGTGTATCATAGCAATGTCCAATTATATTTATTGGACATCGGGAGTTCGTTCACAGTACTACCTGAGCAGGCCAAGGGCAGCTCCCTTTGACTTTCGCCCTGGAATAAGGCAAAAGAACATCAATTAACCAACCAGACCATGACGTGGAAGAGTCTGTTAGACATAGTTTCCCGACTGGCCTATCAAAGCGCTATGGTAAGATGCAACTTCTCTTCATTTTCGAAAGAAGCGATCACCAATTGAGGTAACATCATTATTTGAATGATGAAACAGGCTACACAACAACAAACTATCAACATATGATTACCTGAACTAGACAAGACGTTCAATAAGTACTAAGATGTGCGTATGCATAGATAGAGGTAAACGACAAATAAAGACTAAATTTGGACAGCCAGAATATTGCACGATGCTTAGGATTCAAGTGGCATCGAAATGTAGATCTGAACAGATAAACAGTATGAAAGTAAGACAACAAGCAGTCTCTTTTCAACGAATTGGTGCAACTTAATAGCCCTACCAGACGATCTTGCCGTATTTTTTGTGAGAGGCCATTTTCCCGGGTCAGAAGTGAAGGCGACTGAAATGTCCTTGACATATGGATAAACGTCATAAGAAAAAGATGGAAACGAGAAAGTCCGATCCATAGACGAAGCGCTTTTCTACTAGCTCCATGGTCCGATCCATGGAACTATATACTAACTGGAGTGGCAACGCGCTATTGGCCGACCCTCGCCGAAGTGTCACCCTAAAATAGCGAGACGTTACGCGATCTCGGTGGTACGTCTGCAGCCTGCAGGCCGAAAGTGTATCAGCAACGATGAGCTTCGTGGAGAGTCAGGTTAGTGCTTTTACCATGCGAATACTTGTTTTTCTGCTAGATTTTTGCTGTGGCTTAGTTGAAAGCTTCCTGCAATACTGCTTTTGACCGTGAATGTTTATTATATAGCTGCATTCATACGTTTCTTTACTCAAGCTGACTGGTGATTACTTTTCAGTGCAAGCCCATCGAATCTAGTGGCAACGATGCTAGTGCTAGAGTCAACAAGTCGAGGAGTTGCTGTGTGGTGGTCGGCTGTTCTAACTACCCAGCAAAGAGGCCTGAACTAGCATATCACAAGTAGGATACACTTCTTTTCCCAGTCTGACTCATACCATATCATGCTATCATGACAAGGCTCACAAATGGTTAATGATGATTATATGCTATTGTAATATCATTTTTGCTTTCTTTTTTCCAGATTTCCAAAGGATGATGCTATAAAAGAAAAATGGCTGCAAGTTATAAGGAGGAAAGATTTTCACCCAGCACAATCATCAGTTGTGCGCAGCGAACATTTTGAACTAGGCAAGTATAGAGTACCACAAGGACTGAAGCTGCGCGCTCTCCTCAAACCTGATGCAATGCCAACACTTTTCCCATCTTACCCATCATATCTGCTGCCTGTGAGTCACCATGCCTTCCTTTTCATTTCTCTACTGGATGAAATCTTGGTGTTAATTATTCAATTTTGATAGAAAAATCACCTTAAAAGAAAAGAGAGAACACTAAGACAGAACGATAATCCGGATGAAGAAGCAGGCGGCAGCTATGTATCATCTTCATCCAATCCAATGAGCTCAGCTGGACAAGTACCTGCGCCTGGTATGCTGCAGTGACATAAATTTCAATCATCAAAGCGTTCTATTGTAATAATATAAATTATATATACTTTGCAGGCGCACGAAAACGGTCATAGTACGACAATATCTTACTGCTGCACCATATCACTAAGACCCAACATAACTCTCTTATAAGTAATCGCCACTGCCTTAACAGGCTAGTCATATTTAATCACATGCAATTTTTATCAATTTATATTATGGTATTGCCCTCTTCAGGGGTATTGGTGTCATCTTGTTTTTCCTTGATTCATGCTTGTGAATTTTTCATCATCTGTTTTACAGAACTTGTAGATATGCAACACTTTATTGCTCTACTTTCCATTCAAATATAGAGCTTTTGTTTTCCTTTGATCAGATGCAGCCATACAGCTAATAGTAGTACTAGTACTGGCACCTAGTAAACCATAGGAAAACATTAGGAAGTCGAAGCAGTCATGTATCTCAGGAAATGAGGAAGACTTGACAAGGCTGGTTGAACTGTTCATCTATTACAGCTACTCACTCACTGTTATTCCTCCACAATATAGGTTGTTCGTGTTGGAGTTGTCATCTATCGCTAGTAGCATTACTAGCAAGCGTACCACCAAGATTACGTTACGTCGCGTATTTAGGGGTGACTGCCTGAGCGGCGCGTTGCCATTCCAGTTAGTATATAGTTCCATGGTCGGATCGCTCGGTTCAAAATTTGCCTGCTACTGGCGAGGGTCGACTACTAGAGAGAAGACAACTTTACTGCTTCGAAAATCAATGGAAAACGAAGACGCAGATGGTGTAGGTAGGTTGATCATGCAATAGAAATTGGTTCAGTCAGGAGGATAGATAATTACAGTGTGCTTATCTAGGGAGCAGGTAGGTAGGTAGGTTAATTCAAATCGTTCTGTTCTCACAAGCTTTCAGTTGAGAGAAAATATCAGGGGCGCACAACTCTTCAACGACGCCCCAGCTGTTGGAGAGAGCGAGAGGCAAATCAGGGGTTGCCATACAAGTTTCACAACCGTTCAAATTCCGAATGCATCCGACTATAGATGAACAGGCAATTCCAGACATGGTATGCACGTCTCTTCTGTATGAAGTGCAGGCAGGTAGCATTGAGTGTTACAGCCCCAAGCCAGCTGTGGAATCAGTAGCTATTGCTTAAAGTTTCTGCTGGTTGAACATCTTTGCACACTGTGTGTAAAGCAGATGCCTTCTGGAAGAGGCACTCGTTTGTCACTTCTAGTTGTGTGGGAAAGAGACAGGAAAATTCATGTGACTTTAGCACTCTTCACCATGGCTCAGATGATAGTAAATACAATGAAACTTATAAGCTTGTAAAAATCTGCCTGACAATGCAGACAATAGAAAACAGAAAATAGGACTGATGATGCTCTTAATTAAAATGCGCTATCATGAAACAAGACGCAATGGAGATTGACACAGCGGCATTGTGGTACCAAAACATTTTTTCTCAGTTTTGTTGAAGTTGTTTCCTGTCACCAAAGAGGTTACCCCAGGACCAGATGAGGTTCAGGAGCAGAACCCCTGGAGGGGTCTGGGCAATGTCCCAGCAGGGGGCTAGGAGACAGCGGCCCCAAGAAATTTTTGACATTCTCCATTTAAAAGTATGATTGGAAAACAACACGGTCAACAACTCACCAAGTGTGGGATGCTCCAAGGTCTCCACATTTGGCTTAGTAATGGGGCCAGTTAATTACTACCTTTCAGCTCTGCTCATAAAGTCTAAGTAGTTTTCTCTTTTTGACCCATCACATACACTTTGTTCATAAGCAAATCTAGAATCTGTAGCTCCATATTGTGATTACTTTATGTGACAATCTAGCTACTAATTAGCCAACCCGGGTGAATCATTGACACCTTTTGACTCCTGAATACTACTTGATATCTACTGACTAGTAGAATAGGATGGATGAAATGACGTAACCAACACACCAGCTTTATAACCTTACTCCCAGTGCACCACACTGTTGAGTGTCAATCCCTCCCTTTATAAAAGATCTTGTACCCTGGATTGAGGCATTTTAGAAGTGCGTACACTGCGTGTATCCATGTTTACCCACCACTACACCACTGGCTAGACATGATGTACAGATTCCTCGATGTGCTTCTGTTTGTCACCTAGTCCTCATCATCCTGGTCAGAGGAGTATGAACTTGGACTTGTAGGAGAGTAGCTCGGGCTTGTAGGAGAGTAGCTCGGGCTTGTAGGAGAGTAGCTCGGGCTTATGGGTGAGTAGTTTGGGCTTGTAGGAGTGTAGACCTGGCTTGTAGGAGAGTAGTTTATGCTTGTAGGAGAGTAGTTTGGGCTTGTGGATAAGTAACTTGGGCTACTTGGACTGAAACAAATAGTTCATTATTAACATCAGTCCTACAACCAAATAAATTACACAGTAAGAACCAGCGAGTACCTGTAGCTGGGAGATCTGGGACTGTATACCGGGCTAGTAGGAAAGTACTTTGGAGATGCCGGTGAGTAGCCTGGGCTTATTGGTGAGTATCCAGACGTTGGACTGCAGCCGGCGCTATATCAAGGAATCAATGTCATTAGTTTCATACTAGTTTCCGACTAGGTTGAAGAGCATATCAAGTCTATGTACCCATAGGTGGGGGTGTGGGCTGGAGAGTCATTGTAGGTGGGGCTGGTTGGGATGTATCTGGGAGACGCGCCTCCGTAAGGGCTTCTAGGGGACACGGCACCTCCAGGACTACCCGGACTCCATGCAGGCAAGTAGCCACTTTCGTTCATTGGTAGCTCCATCGTATCCTTACATTTCTCCGCGTCTAGCAGCAAGTCAAACGATCCGGTACCCAGCCGTCCCAGTTGTCCCAACATGATACACTCCGACACTCCTCTCACTGGGTCCACCTCGCCGTGGGCAGCTGCCTCCATGATCACCTCAACCTACACAGTTACAGATTGCCCGCATCAATATTGCTTCGCTGAGTGTTGTTAGACGTTCGTAAAATAGTTTTTCACTCACCGTCTCCTCGAATGAGCACCTGGCGAGAGCGCCTGTGTCCTGCCTGTTGATGCCGTGACGAGTGATGGCCATCAGATGACCGTTGCAGGTTATGATGTCACACAGTAAGGACAGGTGTCTGTAGTTGACATACAATCCGTCGAACGAGATAACGTGGTTCATCTCCTTCTCGATCGATCGCCTCACAGCCTCGATACCTGATAGCGAAGTCAGTGTGAGTCAATGTTATGGATGGATGCGTAGACTAGACAAGGGGGGAGGGTAGAGGGACAGAATGGGGCAGTCAGGGAGAGGGGTATAGAGTGGCGTAGAGAGGCATAGAGAGGTGGAGAGGAGTAGTGGCAAATAAATAGAGAGGAGAGATAGAGGGGCGAAACAAAGAATAGAGAAAAAGGAAAACCAGATAAAATTGAGCAACTCTATGATCAACGAAGTCATGAGCATACTCACCGAGACAAGAGAAGATCTCTACGATATCGTTAGAGCACGTTCTCTCCTTGTCCACACTCGGCTCTGACAGCACTCTCATCAGGCTAGTACCGTCTGTCTCCAGGATCCACTCGCGGATCGACTCGTACTTGCCGTCTGCGGTGATCTACGACAGGAGAGATACAATCTGCCTTAACAAGAACGCTTTATTGCACCTTTAGGGCGCGGGAGTCATGATGGGCACAGATATATATGAACTCACCACTGTACATTTCTGATTTTCTGTACGAGACAGGTGCATGTACACCTTAGATATCTGCTCTATGCCCTGAAGAGTCATGTCTGTCAGCATGTTGGCTTCAATACAGCGGAGGAGCACGTCATCCTGCATTTTCTTGTTTATGGTTTCACTATTCATCTCCTCTCCTTCATTGATGCGAATTCGCAGCACCAACTTCTCAGCATTGTCGTCGTTGAATATGACATTCAAGTCACTTCCAAATGCGGCTGTGATCTTTTTAGCAACCTACAACACACCCGCAGCTATCCGTTGGAGATACTGGAGGGAGACAATGTCAACTCAAGGACAGTATAACAGTGATGCAGATCGTCACCTGCTCCATAGTCAGCTTCTTATCAGTCATTCTCTTCCTGTCCAGCTCGATTCTCAGCAGCCACGGCGATATTCTCGACATGTCAAAGTCCGGCATCTCGTAGTACACGTTGACAAACTCCTGATCCTCAGCGATCACGGTGTTCTGTGGGTCAGGGTCGTAGTAGATAGCTGTATTCGCCGTCACTTTGCGCAGTGTGGTATGCTCCAATTTACACAACACGTCCTACAGAAAAAGCAGCAAAGAGCATCAGGTTTTCTGGTTGGAAAAACTGGACGATGGTTTTTATCTGAACCCATTACTTTGGCCTTCTCCGCATCCCTTACACTCTGTCCAGTCAGGAAGACGGTGAGAGACGGTGTTTTTGGCTTCGTGCTGATGTTGATGATTTACTTCAGCCTCGGAACTCCGAGAGTCACTTTCTTAGCTGATACACCAGCGTATTGAAACGCTTTTAATGTCGTTTGATTGGTAGGCTCACTAAGTGATTGGGCAGCAAGTGCTCCCACCATCTCACCGGGATGTACATGTGATTGCTGAAATCGTGTCTCTATTTCACCTGCATGAATAGATAACCGTGCAAAAAGGACATGACTCCAACCGCCAATCACACCAGTGTGGCACAGATCGCGTACCGATGAGCCATTCAAAGGCCTCCGGGGTCAGTCGGTGCTCCTCGATGACTCGTCTTGAGCACAGCACAGAGCGCACTAGACATTTCATCAGCGTGGTGGCGTTCTCGTTAGCCTGTTTCGAGATTCGGTCTTCTCCCTTTACTATCAGAAACGTGTCACACAGCGACCTATAACAATGTGATGGTTACAAATCGCACGTTACAACCCATATGACATGATGAAGTGAGACGGGTAGAGCCGCACTTGACACCCTCCACCACGTTCACTGGATTCAGGTCAGTGGTCTTCCGCGTGTTGATCCTGAACAGCTTCTTCGCGTTCCACAGCAGTCGGTCCATGTTACAGGGAAGGACGATTCTCATGTCACCCTTTGAGAATATCTGTGACACAAAGCAGTATGTAGTTAAAGGACGTACTATAAGCAGCTCTTGTAAAGGGAGGGGAAGAGAAAAAGGAGACAACTCCCATCACATTGCTTCTATGTGTAGTACATGGAAATTGGTGTGATATGTCGGGAAAATGGACAGTCAGGCTTGAGCTGCTACCAACCACCCTTCGCCCCACAGAAGCTGACACTACTCACAGAATGGAATGAACAAAAATTAACAAAAATAAAGACTAGTATAGTATTCCAGGCATCATGAGAAGTGGATGTGATACTATCAATGGTAGCAGCCAATGTCAGCCACGTATGGCTACATGCATTGCACTCAGATAGAAACCTAGTTGATCAGCCCGTCTATTTACTGAAGAAAATGTAAAGAGATAACCCGGGAGGTTCTGCTGGTGTTCATACTTAACTACTAGAACTAACTGCAGTTTTTCTCACTGTTGATTAGTCATACCTTGAGCCCCTGCAGTGTCTGCCTGCCACAATTGAACTCAGCTCGGTAAAATCAGACTAGCAAGACCTCAAGAGAACATTAGGAAAGCAAGAAATAATTCCAGTTCTCAATTCTGGCAGCTAAAGTACCAGTTACTGCCGAGAAGAAATACAGGCGTATTGTCAAACCTAGATGTGCTCTAAATATAAACTCTTCTTCAAAAAGTGCCTGTTTTGGCTTATCATCACCAGTTGCTCAGCAGTGGTTTACCTGCATCTAAAACCTAGACCACTTAACCATCGCCTGGTTCATCAATTGACCTATAACTACTTGTCAACGATTACTACTCCGTAGTTAGTTATCTAACCCGTGTCTGTTACTAATAGCTAGTGCCGAAGAAACATGTAAACAAACGATAATGGTCAGGAAAGCCACAAATCTTTTCGGGGTTTTGTTGTGTAGTGGTTAGCATGCCAGACCCATGATTCGAATCCCGATGGCAGCAGGCTTTTACAAGCTATTTCGACTCGGTTGTTTGTGCGAGTTGGTGAGGGTGCAGTGAGACTGGCAGGAGACCTGCAGGTGGATGCTGAAGGTCAGCCAGAGGCAGGTAGTGAGGCCAGTAGGAGGCGCCATGTTGAGTTCCTGAGAACTGGGTGAGATGTTGTGTGGTATAAGCTGCCGTGGTGTAGTGGTTAGTACGCCTGTCTTGCAAGCGGAAGACCCGCGGCTCGAATACCGGTGGCAGCAGACTTTTACGGGTTTTGAGCAATGTTACCCGGCAGTGCCTGGCTGCCGTAGGCAAGTATAAGGCCCTGACGAAATCCACCAATAAATGGCACTGATATTATCTACAATATCAATATGGCTATCGCTAATCTACTACTCAATGCATGTTGACAAGTTTAATCAATCTAATGCTACCGGAATGCTCCACTCTAGTAGCCAAGTAAGCTTCCTTAGCGACATCCAACCATTGAACTTTACTGCTATGCTGTCCTTGTAATCATTGCGCAGTTTATCCCACAAACAGCATTTATTTCTAACAACTCGATGAATATATCCGATGGACAGGCCATGCTGTCCCCCTCCCTCACAATCCTAGCCAATCAAATCTGAACAGTTGCAAATTAGCTGTGCATGCTGAGAGAGTGCGTTATTTACATTATACTAACCTTGCCATCGCAATTCCAATCCCACCAGCGAGTCTCGACCACCGGTACCAAGCCATCACTCCTTCGTACCTCGTTTGGCAGTCATGATTATTGGGGTACTGATCATCATCACAGTACTGATCTTCATGGTCATCAGGATAGTATGACGGATGATCATAATCGCAGTAACTGTCCAACATAACGCCTCCCCCAGAATCTAGTAGCTCTATGCTTCTCAATTCCCTGCTCAAGTAGGTGTGAGTTCACTGTGGAGACGTCAGTCATTTGGCAACAGCTCCAGTAGAGCTGCTCACTAAAATACAAATAGACTATTATTATCTACTGCCTAGATCTCTGCTATCATGGCAGTGTCAACAAGAATCTATTTGTCGCTATCAATCTCACTGTTATAAAAACATGCTTCAATGGCAGGCCGTTTCATTCATTAGGCACCATTCTTTTGCCTCGTCGCACAGCGATTTATCATTATCATGCCGCGTTGCAACACTACAAAAAGCTCTTGTTCTTTACAAAAAATGTGTTGTGTATACAAATGGTTTTATCATAGATGAATGTAAGTTTCCTAGTAGCTCCATGAGGAACATACACCGTTCTAGGGATGGGCATATCCCTTGCTTTTTGGTTAACTAGTAGTGATGACCTGGACACAGAAAACACCATCCTTCCGTCCCCGGTTTGACCATAGACGTACGAGGTCTCATGGGTCGACATAATATATGACGAGCAGACAACTCCTGCTATCCTAACTTGCTGCTAGCGATGGTGAAGACAACATGAGCGAACTCAACAGACTGCACAAAACGCGAGTAATTAATGCATACATATCTACATCAGTATCTAGTAACTGCCATTAAACTGAAGATTGGAACATGGACTACACTGTTGAATCAGGTGTAGTAGAGCTGCTAGTCAAGAGGAGGTATACCAGAGTATACGAGTAACACTATATGGAAGTGAACGAATCTAACAGACATTCATAACTTGGTACTTATAGCTTGCACGCGAATTTTTTGTGTGACAATGATATGCCCGTGGAATTTAGTGTAGTATCAAGTATGCAACATAGCAACATACGAAGCAACATGTAGCAACATGATGATGTGTGGAGGAGTATATGAAACAAGCACATAGCGGAAAAGAGTTATCTGTCTCACTTTTATTCTCATGAGAAAGAGACATCAAAGTTCATATTCATTTAGTACTGCTTACAAGAGCTTTCATGATACCGAGTGTGATGAAAGGTACAAGTCTACGTGGAAAAATCTGCTTGACAATGCAGACGTAGAAAATACAGCTGATGGTACAATTCACTGAGACTTCATGAAACGAAGACACAATCAAGATAAGAGATGATGTGTGGCTTCCTTCATGTGCCTATATTTGTCACTTAGTCCTCATCGTCTTGGCCAGGGCTGTAGGCGGGTGAAGTAGCCGGGTACTGAGGCGTGTTTGGAGAGTATGTGGGACTGCTGGGAGAGTACTGGGGGCTGGTTGGACTGTACGTCGGCGATGACGGACTATACTGTGGACTCGTTGGGCTGTAACGATTAGGTCGATTGGTAATGGATCTCAGTAAATATAGGTAATCAACTATACTGACACTCCTCTCTCACTCACCTGTACTGGGGGCTGGATGGTGAGTAGTTCGGAGAGGCGGGGCTGTACTCAGGGCTAGTGGGGCTGTAGCGAGGACTCGAGGGTGAATAGTTAGGGCTCTGTGGTGAATATTGAGGGCTGCTTGGACTGTAGGAAGGAGATGTGGGGCTGTAGCTCGGGCTTGTGGGCGAGTAACTTGGACTTGTTGGAGAGTAACTCGGACTTGTAGGAGAGTAACTTGGGCTTGTAGGAGAGTAACTTGGAGACGTGGGACTGTATGATGGTGATGTCGGACTGAAACCAAATCATACCGTATTTACATCCAAACAAGACAGTCAAGTCAGCAGACATTGGAACATACCTGTAGCTTGGGCTTGTTGGGCTGTAACTTGGACTGGTTGGACTATAACTTGGGCTAGTAGGAGAGTAACTCGGGCTAGTAGGAGAGTAACTTGGGCTTGTAGGAGAGTAACTGGGACTGGTTGGACTGTAGCATGGGCTGGTGGGTGAGTAGCTAGGACTTGATGGGGAGAAGCATGGACTTGTGGGACTATATGATGGCGAGGTTGGACTGTATGATGGGCTTGTAGGCGAGTAGCTTGGGCTTGTGGGTGAGTAGCTTGGGCTAGTCGGACTAAAACAAAGTAGTTCGTTAGTAACATCAGTCCTACAACCAAATAAATTACACAGTAAGAACCAGAGAATACCTGTAGCTGGGAGACGTAGGACTGTAGCTGGGAGATGTGGGACTGTATCCTGGGCTAGTAGGAGAGTACTTTGGAGACGCCGGTGAGTAGCCTGGGCTTGTAGGTGAGTATCCAGATGTTGGACTGTAGCCGGCGCTAAATCAAGGGATCAATGTCATTAGTTTCGTTTATCCTAGTTTCCGACTAGGTTGAAGAGAATATCAAGTCTGCGTACCCATAGGCGGGGCTGTGGGCTGGAGAAGCGTCATAGGCGGGGCTGGTTGGGCTGTAGCCGGGAGACGCGGCTCCGTAAGGGCTTCTAGGGGACATGGCACCTCCAGGACTACCCGGACTCCATGCAGGCGAGTAGCCACTTTCGCTCTGAGCGGCCGGAGAGAAGGCGCCAGCGTATGGCGTCATACCACTACCAAACTGTGGTGAGGCGCTACCGTAGGCAGGAGTGGCTCCTTGAGCCCATGGCGTCATTCCTGGCGTCATTCCAGCGCCTGGCGACCCGGCACCAAACAGAAGTCCACCAGGGCCACCTGAAGTGTACAACAGACACGTGCAAGCATTCCTATCCCTCTCACTCAGATATTGATTACGGAGTCGTCTTCTCTTACCCATCAGACTGTTCGGCATGGGTAGCTCCATCGCAACCTTACATTTCTCCGCGTCTAGGAGCAAGTCGAACGATCCAGTACCCAGCCGTCCCAGTTGTCCCAACATGATACACTCCGACACTCCTCTAACTGGATCCACCTCGCCGTGGGCAGCTGCCTCCATGATCACGTCGACCTACACGGTTACAGATTGCCCCATGTCAACATAGCTTCGCTGAGGGTAGTTAAACTTAATAAATTATTTTTCTCACCGTCTCCTCGAATGAGCACCTGGCGAGAGCGCCTGTGTCCTGCCTGTTGATGCCGTGACGAGTGATGGCCATCAGATGACCTTTGCAGGTCATGATGTCACACAGTAAGGACAGATGTCGGTAGTTGACATACGATCCGTCGAACGAGATAACGTGGTTCATCTCCTTTTCGATCGATCGCCTCACAGCCTCAATACCTGACAGCGAAGTCAGTGTGAGTCAATGTCATGTCATGCCATGAATGGATGCGTAGACTAGACAAGGGGGAGGGTAGAGGGACAGAAAGGGACAGTGAGGGAGAGGGGCATGGATGGGCATAAAGAGGTGGAGTGGGATAGTGGCAAAAAATAAAGAGAGATAGAGGGGCGAAACAAAGAATTAAGAAAAAGGAAAACCAGATAAAATTGAGCAACTCTAGGATCAACGAAGTCATGAGCATGCTCACCGAGACAAGAGAAGATCTCTACGATATCGTTAGAGCACGTTCTTTCCTTGTCCACACTCGGCTCCGACAGTACTCTCATCAGGCTGGTACCGTCTGTCTCCAGGATCCACTCGCGGATCGACTCGTACTTGCCGTCTGCGGTGATCTACAAGAGGAGAAACATGATCTGCAATATTCTTATCAGTTTATTTGAGATGCTATGACGCCATGACGATCATAGATGAACTCACCACTGTGCGTTTCTTGTTCTCTTCACGTGGAAGGTGCATGTACACTTTCGCGATCTGCTCTATGCCCTGAAGAGTCATGTCTGTCAGCATGTTGGCCTCGATACAGCGGAGGAATACGTCATCCTCCATCTTGTCCACAACCTCGTCTTCGTCATTCATCTTCTCTCCTTCATTGTTCATGATACGGATACGCAGCACCAACTTCTCAGCATTGTCGTCGTTGAATATGACATTCAAGTCATCGCCGAACCCAGCTGTGATCTTCTCAGCGATCTACAACACATCCGCAGCTATCCGTTGGAGATACTGGAGGAAGACAATGTCAACTCGAGGACAGTATAACAGTGTAACATGGCTACACATCATCACCTGCTCCATAGTCAGCTTCTTATCAGTCATTCTCTTCCTGTCCAGCTCGATTCTCAGCAGCCACGGCGATATTCTCGACATGTCAAAGTCCGGCATCTCGTAGTACACGTTGACAAACTCCTGATCCTCAGCGATCACGGTGTTCTGTGGGTCAGGGTCGTAGTAGATAGCCGTGTTTGCCGTCACTTTGCGCAGTGTCGTATGCTCCAATTTACACAACACGTCCTGCAGAAAAACAGCACAAGATATTGTTTCCTAGTCGGGGAGCTGGACAAGAAAATGTTTATACGAAGTAATTACTTTGGCCTTCTCTGCATCTCTTGCAGCCTGTCCTGTCAAAAAGACGGTGAGAGACGGTGTTTTTGGTTTCTTGCTGATGTTGATGATTTCCTTCAGCCTCGGAACTCCGAGTGTCACATTTTTCGCCGACACACCGGCATAGTGGAATGTGTTCAGTGTCATCTGAGTGGCAGGCTCACCAAGTGATTGGGCAGCAAGCGCTCCCACCATCTCACCAGGATGTACATGTGCTTGCTGAAAGCGTGTCTCTATTTCACCTGCGCAAATAGATAACAGTGCATAGAGAACAGGACTCTGACCGTGGATCACACGAGTGTGGCACAGATCGCGTACCGATGAGCCATTCAAAGGCCTCCGGGGTCAGTCGGTGCTCCTCGATGACTCGTCTTGAGCACAGCACAGAGCGCACTAGACATTTCATCAGCGTGGTGGCGTTCTCGTTAGCCTGTTTCGAGATTCGGTCTTCTCCCTTTACTATCAGAAACGTGTCACACAGCGACCTATAACAATGTGATGGTTACAAATCGCACGTTACAACCCATATGACATGATGAAGTGAGACGGGTAGAGCCGCACTTGACACCCTCCACCACGTTCACTGGATTCAGGTCAGTGGTCTTCCGCGTGTTGATCCTGAACAGCTTCTTCGCGTTCCACAGCAGTCGGTCCATGTTACAGGGAAGGACGATTCTCATGTCACCCTTTGGGAATATCTGTAACAACGAGCAGTGCATGGTTAAAGCTATCTACTTTTATAGATGGCAAGAGAAAGCGGAGGCAACTCCCCAAACATTGCAACTCGGTGCTACCAACCTCTCTCAGAGCTGTCCTGTCCTCGCAGAGCTGCTTCCACTCCGTTTCCAGCTTCTCCATCGCGTGGCTGTCACTGGCCAGCTCTCTGATCACCTCCTCCGACAGCACGTTGCGCAGCTGCCTGTACACCGGGATATTTGTCAAGTTAAAGCGCCCAAAAACGCATGATCGAAGAGTTTCGAGTATGTACTTACCTCTCGTTGGTGGGGTCAAACTTGAACTTCTTCTCAAACACTGGCTGACTAGGTTTGATCGTGGGAATACCCTGGAATTCCACGTGAGTTGCATCCAGACCATCTTCACCATAACGCAGCTGTATGACCTGCTCCACTTGGTTGCGTACTGTCCCGTCGTAACGCACGGACAGCGACTCCATAGCCTTGATCAGCCTTCGCTGAATATAGCCTGAGTCGAGGTGCAATGCAGGTCATTTCTCAGTCTCACAGGAGCAGAGACACCTGGCTAGGAGGTGAGAGCTTACCAGTCTCAGCGGTCTTCACGGCAGTGTCGATGAGACCTTCACGACCTCCCATAGCGTGGAAGAAGAATTCTGTGGGATTCAGTCCGGCCAGATAGGAATTCTCCACAAAGCCTCTCGACTCGGCTCCGTAGTCGTCTTTGATGAAATGCGGCAGCGTTCTGTGTCGGAAACCAAACGGAATTCTCTTTCCCTCCACGTTCTGCTGGCCTACACAAGCGATGACCTGCGACAGACGAGGGAACTGCCTTGAAGCAAATGCAGAAAAACAGACGGTAAAAATCAGTGCAAGGGGCGGACAAACCTGTGAGATATTGATCTTGGAGCCCTTAGCGCCCGACACCACCATGGACTTGAAGTTATTGAAGTCAGAGAGCGATTTCTGCGCCAGTGATCCCGTTTTGTCTCGGGCGTCGTTCAGGATCCTATTCACCTGATTCTCAAATGTTTGCCGGAGAGTGTTTCCTGCAGCAGACATTGAGACGGTGTGATGAGAGGAAGATAGAGAGGGAGGGAGTGAGAAAGAGGGGATGGGAGGTAGGGAGAGTGGGAGCAAGGGAAGGAGGGAGGTAGGGAGAAAGAGATGACGATATGTAGGGAGAGAGGGAGTGAGGGGGTGGTGAGAGGGAGAGGGAGAGGGAGAGGAAAAGACAAGGTAGCGCTATTGCGAATACCCCAGATATCCTACTGTATTATTAATAGACTGAGGGGCCTACTAACCTGGTGTTGGCTCCAGTTCATCGTTGTGAGCTTTCTCTATCACCTCAAACACATCGCTCTACAAAGTATCACAATCTACTCTTGCAGTACACCACTACTGAGAGTGGGTTAATACGCCAGATGTCGCTGGCACACGCACCCTGGCCTTCCTGATGGCCTTTCTGATGTTGATGTACGTCTCCTGGTCAGCGATACAGTCTCCTATACCGATGCTGTGACCCTCCAGAAGCAGCCAGTTGTTCACCACAGTCTGGATGTGGCTGTAGAACAGGCCAGCCTCCTCATGGTCGTGCTCCAACGCCACCACATGAAGGATGGAGCCGGCAGACGCTCCCAGCGACTTCTTACAGATGATTCCGGTCAGCAGTTCTCCGTCTTCCACCAACACCTGCATAGAGGATCGCCATTCCATCATCCCAGAACAGTGAACTCGAACGCAGTTGCTGCCCATATAGCTAGAGAATTCGGATTGGAACATTCTACGTCACTAAATGATATAAATATGCTGACCTTAGTATCACCGGGTGAGATCCATTTGTAAGGCCCGTTGTCTTCATCGTCGGGATGTGTGCTGTGCGCCCTGATACAGTTCACTCTGCCGGGGATGATCAGGCTGAACAGCTGCTTCCCCGTCCACAGAGGAACTGGTTTCAGGATGGCGGGAATGGGCATGCGACCGTCCCACTTTGGCAGGAACATCAGAAGAGTCATCATGTCCTCCTGTCAGATAGAGTTCGCCGTCATGTCATCATCAGAAGCGGAGACACGATAGAGGTGAGCTGCAGCGGACTTGTGCCTACCTTGGAGAGGAAGACATCGCGTTTCGTCATCTTTCTGACGGCGGTCAATGTGTCCTGTACGATACCCATGACGGGTCGGTTAGACTGAGGAGTGATGATCATTCTGGGAGACATGGCCAGCTGCAGGATTTCTGCTCTCGCTTCCATCGATTGAGGCAAGTGGAGGTTCATTTCGTCGCCGTCAAAATCGGCATTGTAAGGAGTGGTGCAGCTGCGAAACAAGACACATTCTGTCAGCCACGACTCAGATTTCCTCTCCTCTTACATAAGTGTTACGCTTTTCTGTCATGCCTTACATGCGATCAGAGATCCTGGACAACAATCTCTGTTCTCTGAGGATCTCTGATGTCATACAGCGTACCTGAGGTTCAGCCTGAATGTAGACCATGGCAAGATCTTCGCTTTGTGTCCCATCATAGACATCTTGTGTAGAGTGGGCTGTCGGTTAAATATGATCACATCATCATCCTGCATGTGTCGTTCAACCTTGTATCCGACCTCAAGGTGAAGGTCACTGGCCTGTAACGGTTATTTATGTGATATACAACTCAATATAGCGTTGATACATCTATCATTTAACGGAAACTGGCAACCTTTGGGTGGTATCGCAGGTCGATTCTGTCACCATTGTCTCTGATGATGTACTTGGCACCAGGATATTGTGAATCGCCACGAGCCACCAGCTCCTGCAGTTTTTCCAGATTGAACGGAGTCACTATTTCCGGGAATGTCATGTTCTGAGCGATGGATCGCGGAACTCCCACCTACACATCCCAAATCATCGAGGTGAACGCACGATTTTGTACTAGTGGGCACAATGGTGATAACCATCATATAGCCTCAGTAACCTGGTCGATGCGCAGGTTCGGGTCGGGGGTGATGACTGTACGGGCAGAGAAGTCGACTCTTTTACCCATCAAGTTTCCTCTCACTCGTCCCTCTTTTCCCTTCAGACGAGCTTTTATCGCTTTCAGGGGTCGGCCAGACTTTTGAACGGCCTTGGGTAGACCTGGACCACACCCCTCACAGGTTAGTTTTCATGGTCTTCATATCAGTTAATTACCAGAGCATCTGTATCACCTGGAATATCGTTATCCACGAGAGTGGAGACGTGATACTGGAGCAGTTTCACGTCCTCCGCTATGATATGGGCGGCGGCTCCGTTCTGCTCGTTTCTCACCAGCTGGTTGTTCGCCTTCACGATATCCGCCAGTTTGTGAGTCAAGTCGTCCTGTATCCATACAACACCATGTCACATGATACGTCACATGATCATAGTGTGAACTCCGACCTTTCCACTACTGACCTGGTTCTTGGCAGTGCCCCCCATCACGACGGCAGGACGAACAGACAGAGGCGGTACGGGCAGCACGGTTACCAGCATCCAGTCGGGCCGGGAAAACTTTGGGCTCAAACCGAGTATAATGATCTCTTCATCTGTAACACAGGTTTGTAATAATCACGGGGCCAAAACAATTTGTGAGAAGCAGAGGAAACAAGGGTATCTCAGATATCCGTTCCGGGATCATAGCGCACAGCAAGGTGACAGATCAGTGCCGACAAACTGATTATAGCCTGTCCCGCACTGCTCCGCCTGCCTGCGCACTGCTCATTACTAGCAAGCGTCATCACAGAGTCCAACTGTTACTCTGGGAAATAACACAAGTCACGCTCACCTGAGATTCTTTTGAAGATCTCGTGCACTCGCTCAGCTGTCAGTATCATCTTCTTCTCCTGCGTTTCCTCGTTCACGTCGTCCCACTGAGCTGTCAACTCCAAGCCGTTACGACGGATCTTAGGCTGAAATCTACCGCAGCCACCATGACCCTGTAACCCGACACAGCAGCTACGTCGCAACTCGTTGTTAGAAAATCGCCATAGAGCTTCGATTCTCCGTACCTTCTTCTTCCCCTCGTTCAGTGGATCTGGCTGATTCTCCTTATCAAACTCGTCTCCGCCCTCACACAGCTTCTTGGACTTACACAGGTCGTAGATACCGGCCAGGCGTTTCCGAGGATGAAGTTTTGTTTTGCTCATCAAATCTTTCACATTGGCTCCGTTCTATATTTCGACAGATGAAAATTTGACTATACAAACCATGTACTTAGATATAAAAGCATTACTGATGATTAGTTTTCTTCTCACCGGGTCTATGAGGAGTTTAGAGCAGTAGAAGCACACGCATCTGAGCACTTTAATAGTCTTCACCAGAAAGCCGATATGGTAGACCGGTTTGGCCAGCTCTATGTGCCCAAAGTGTCCTGGACATTCTGTCATTGTTCCGGCACATGTCATGCACCTGGAGTTCCTATCCACTGTCCCTTGCCTAGGGTCGTTTAGGCCGTTGAGCTTGGGTCTCCCTCCTTCCATAGTCTCAGGGTATTTTATACCGCCCTCTGTCACCGACATTCTTCGCTAGAAATCCAGCATGGTGTACCAGCTTCGTATAACTAAACTGCTAATGTGACGATTGCACAATATTTCGTACTTATTACTGCCATACAGGAAAGAATTATCCGAAAAGCAAGCAGCTACATAGTGGTAACAACGACATACGATTCGAATGCAATATTTACCAGCTCATCAGGAGATAGGATACCAAACTGCACCCTCTTGACATCTCTCACCGAGGCTTTCGAATCGGCTGTCAAAGCATTGGTCGCCATGTTTCCTTATGATAACGAGTATAAGGACAGCCCGATCTGTTCCTTTCTCGTATATACCTCTAAAAAATTACACGAGCTCGTACTACAAAACAACATGGTAACAAAAACTTCGCATTTAACTAAAATCACCTCCAACGTACATCGGCACCCGTTTCATCAAACTACTAGCGCCGCTAGTACTCAGTCACACGACACAGTACGTAAAAATACATTATTTCCGATGTTTGATCCACGAAGATGCAATTATATTGGAGAAAATACGTTTTTAGTACATCTATCCCATAGATATACCTGATATGGGGGATAATAAGACAGAAAATCAGTCTAATACTTCAGCCATCTGCTTTTTCCTCAGTTCAGACAACGCCATTGAGTGCTGACTGAGCATAGGTGTCGCTGCAATCGGTTTATATAGCCCGAATCTATGTATCCTCTCGCTGTGCCGCTTTACTCTAGTATTACAGCGCTCTTACAAATAATGCGTTTATACACACGCTATTTCATTCATATAATTAAATTTTCTAGTTTAAAAGCATCTCTTTCTGACAACTAGTTCACAAAATTATATGGACAACCTGAATCTGTACTTCGAAATATTGATGAAATTTGTCACTCTAGAATGAGCCTATCATTCACGGATTCCCATGTTGATGCGTCTTTGTTCTCGTTCTTGACCGTATCGACTGAACCGATAAAAACGAAAACGATAACACGTTTTAAGTTTGTTACCAACGGAATTCAACTTTATAGTTTGTTATAATTACACTTTTGGGCTGTTCAAGTTACTTATCATTATCCAAAAATACCTTCAAAACTTGAGCACACTCTCGTATTGTACGCACGTGTGTTTCGTCAAGGATCACGATTGGCCGTAGCTTTGTTATAATCGGAGTTGTCTTCTTTTACATTTCACTCTTCGCCACACCCATAGAGTTATCTCCCCTAGAGTTCGTAGTTGGGCGCCATACTTGATGCCAATT
>ERZ1740065.373-NODE-373-length-23603-cov-7.284822_pt1 | contig 23603 bp, 24 predicted proteins | sample MGYA00581738_ERZ1740065 | MGnify/ENA primary metagenome ERZ1740065 (study PRJEB43018, sample SAMN04849749) | marine metagenome | isolation source: floating plastic debris | place: Pacific Ocean | collected 2008-09-01 | study: EMG produced TPA metagenomics assembly...
GCTGCTGGGACTTATGTCGAAAATACCCTCGAAGTGCTGTAACCCCGATTCCGTCCCGACCATGAACGCCGACGCTCTGCTCTGGATTCTGCCTGCTGGCAGCGCATTGTATGTGCTGCTTGCGGCCATGATCGTCGCTTCTCGCGAGCCTGGCCAACGCGGTGCAGCCCATTGGGTCATGCTCCTCATCGCCGTCTGGCTCGTTGGCGGTGTCATGGAAATGGGTGCGGCGACGGCCCTGGCGCAGCAGCTCGGTCGAGAACTGAGCTTTTTCTGTGCCGCGTTGCTGCCCCCGGCCGGGCTGTTTGCCGTAAGTCATTTCACGAATCGCAAGCTAAGCCGCAGTGCCCGCAGCGTGCTGCTGATTATTCCGCTGCTCACGGTGACGATCGTCATTCTGGGTCGGCTCGGTACGCTGACCGACAACCCCCTGTTCGCCTCACTGGAACAAGTCCGGCACGCGAATATCCGCTACGGCCACTGGTTCAACCTCGTGCATGCGCCGTTCTCGTTCGGGCTCGTGCTTCTGACGCTCGGCGTGCTGAGCTATGACGCCCTCCAACGGGAGGGCCGCCGCCGCAATCACATGCTGCTCATGGCGCTCGCTGGTGGCCTGCCCATGGCGACCAGCCTCATGCACGTGGTGGGTGTTGACCTCTACTACTCGGCACCCACGTCGATCACGTTCGCGGCCGTGTCGCCGCTCGTGGCCTGGCTCATCCTGCGCCACGGGGTGCTCACGGGCCTGCCGCTGCGCCACGAAGTCCTGTTCGAGCAGATGCACGATGGCATGGTCGTGGTGAACGCACGCCACGAAATCGTTGTCGCAAACGCGGCGGCAAGTGAATTGCTCGGTGTTGATATCAACGACAACGTGGGGCTGACGCTCATCGAAGCGCTGCCAGATCTGAGTGACACGCTGCGCGAGCTTGCACCGGGTGCCGCGGAGACTGAAATCGACCGTAACGCCCGCCACCTGGCGCTGCGCATGAGTACGGTGCGGGATGCCGGGCTCGACGCCCTCGTCTACTTGCTTCGTTGCCGCGACGTCACGCGCGAGCGCGCTGCACGCCGTCAGCTTGTGCGCAGTGAGGAGCTGCTGCGCAGCCTGATTCAAAACTCCTCCAACGTGATCCTCCGGCTGCGCCGTGAGCACGATGGGGACTACCTCGTCACCATTGCCAATCGCGAGGCGGCTGAGCTGTTCGGTGTCGATGTCGACGGCCTTGTCGGTCGCAGTCTTTCAGCCACGCTGGTCGGCATGGCCTCTGACGAGCTGCGCCGCTCCCTGCAGTCCATGCTGCAACCGGTGCGCGACGCCGCGCGCACGGGTCGCGCCACCGAAGCCGAGTTCCGAGTGCGCTCCAACAAGCGCGAGCGCTGGTACCGGATGCTCGCCTACCCCGTCGACGACGACATCGGGGTGACCTGTATCGATATCACGCGTCAGCGCGAACAGGAGCGTGAGCTTGAATCGGCCGCGTTCCTGGACCCGCTGACCGGCATACTTAACCGACGCGGTTTCGAGCGGCGCGCGAGTATCGCGCTGTCCGAGATGGACGATGATGCGGCGGGTGCCATGCTGTTTGTCGACCTCAACAACTTCAAACGCGTCAACGATATCCATGGTCACGAAACGGGTGATCTTGTGCTGAAGATGGCGTCTGAGCGCCTCGCCGGCGCGCTCCGTGACCAGGACATCGTGGCGCGGCTCGGCGGCGATGAATTCGTCGTGCTCGCACCCGAAACCGCCGCCGAGGCGGCCGAGGGTTTGCGCGACCGTATCGAGAGCGTACTCTGCGAGCCTTACCAGATCGGCAACAAGGCCATGAATTCATCGGCCAGTGTGGGTATGGCGCGCTTCCCCGAACAGGGCGTGACGCTGACGTCACTGCTGCGAGCCGCCGATGCGGCCATGTACGAGCGCAAGACCATGCAGCGCACGACGGCCAGTGGTTCCTTTCGAATCGTGAGTGCGACCGACTAGATCAGCTGCGCGCCGGAGCAAGCCCCAGTGCATCAAACGCAGCCACGGTCTGATCGGGAAAGTCCGTAAAGATCCCATCGCAATCAAGCGAGACGAGCCAATTCGCGACGCTCTGCAGGCTCGCGAAGCCCTCGGGTAGTGCGTCGGCCCGTAACGTGTAGGGATGCACTTGCAGGCCCAGCGCATGGGCCTCCTCGATCAACGGGGTCGCCATCACGGTGCCGTCCGGTGCCAGCTCGTAAAGCTGTGGCAGCCAGGGGCCGATGCCATGGACGATCCCCTTGAGCTGGGTCAGCCCACCAGGCGCCAGTAAGTCGGCATAGACCGTGCTTGACTCGCCCCAGCTGTCGTCGGCAATGAGCTGCACTAGCTTATACGGTGCCTTAAGTTCATTACGTAAACGTATGTTTTCATTTAAGTCGAAGCACTGAAGCCAGACCTGGTCTGGTGTTGCGGCCCAGCCGCCGTGCGCCAGCGTTTCGATGACGAGCACGCTCAGATCCACGCCTTCGCCCTGGTGCCAGGCTGGCTTTTTGATTTCCGGGTAGATGCCGGCCTGCCGTCCTGTGCTTAGGTTTAGCCCGGCAATGAACTCGAGTTCTTCAGCCAGCGTCGGAATGGCCAGAGGTGTGGCGCCGCCCGGGTAGCGCCCCGGAAATACGGGCGCACCGTCTTCGCCGACACGCTCGGTGAGCGTCAGCGACTTGAGCTCCGCGAGCGTGAAGTCACGTGCGTAGTAGCGACCGTCTTCCCGACCACGACCGGGAAACAGGTCGCTGACATCACTGACCCGGTCGAGATGGATGTCGTGCAGCACGACACAGTGGTTGTCGCGCGTGGCGACAACGTCCTGTTCCAGGAATTCGGCGCCCATACCATGGGCGAGTGCCTTGGCAGGCAGCGAGTGTTCGGGCAGGTAACCGCTCGCGCCCCGGTGCGCGATGGTGATGGGTCGGGGTGCCGGTGTCCGGCTGCGGGCAGCGGAGTGCATGCGGTCGATCAGGGAAAGTCGATGACTTCCCAGCGCGCCGTGTCCTCGTGACGCGCAAGGCGTTTGATCGCGTCGACGAGCTCGCGTTCGTTCCAGGCCACAACCTCGTTCGCTTTGGTGGCCAGGTCGCCAGGCATCATCGTGGTTTGCCCAAACGACTGCATGAGTACGACGGGCTTGTTGAGAGCCTTCGCCGCGTTGAGTTGAAACTCGATCCAATCGCGATGGGTGGCGTGCAGACTGGCAAGCAGAATAACCGCTTCGCACTGGGAGATCTGATCCCGGAGCGCCGCCTTGATGCCTTCTGCGCCACCGTCCGGCATGGTCTCGGGGTCACTGACGTTCATGTAGTAGAAGCGGTCAACACTTTCGAGATACTCGAAGACGCGGAGGTAGTCCACGTCCGCCTCAAACATGTGGCTGACAAACACCTTGATCGGATTGTGCTCTGACATGAACGCGTGTTCCTTTGCTTTCCGGCAAGCGCCCTGATTGTACCGAATTCAGCGATTACGGGCAGTGCAGACGGGCTACAATAGTGGGATATGCGGGCGGTCCATGCGGCGTCGCCCGGCGTTGCCACGAGACCCAGCAAAGACTCGAGCGGATAACAACATGCGCCTTGTGCTCTACAACATCCGCTATGGCGTCGGTGCCGGCCTCAGCACCCACCTGCCCGTTCCGGGAGCGGGTTACGTGCTCGGCAACAACGCGAACCTGGAACGCCTCATCGAGTTTCTGCAGTCCGTCGAGCCCGATATCGTGGGGCTTATCGAGGTCGACACGGGCTCCATCCGAACGCGCAATCGCAACCAGGCGGAACGCATCGCGGAGGCGCTGGGGCACAACTCGTCCTATGAGACGAAGTACGGCTCCAACTCGATCAACCAGCTACTGCCGATCCTGCGTAAGCAGGGCAACGCGTTTCTGGCGGCGCCCACGATCCACAATGAGCGGTTCCACTACTTCGATACAGGCATCAAGCGGCTTATTATCGAGCTCGAGCTTGAAGACATGGCGATCTTTCTTGTCCACCTGTCACTCAAGTACCGCCACCGCCACTTGCAGTTACGCCACCTCTACGACCTCATCGAGCGTTGCCCCAAGCCCGTGATGGTGGTTGGTGACTTCAACACGTTCTGGGGGCAGAACGAGATCTACCTGTTCCAGAAGGCAACGGGGCTTGCGAGTGCAAATGTGAAGGCCCTGCCCTCGTACCCGGCACGCGCGCCGCGCAAGGAACTCGACTTCATCCTCTACCAGGAGGGCATTGTCATCGAGCACTTCGAGGTGCCCGACATCCAGCTCTCCGATCATCTGCCGCTCATTTGTGACTTTCACGTCGCAGCTGCGAACGGCGCGGACCACACTTGACGGGATACGACATGAGCACGACAGAACACTGGCACCAGGAACACGATGCCGAAGGCCACCTCTGGCTCGGCATCGACAAGGCAGACGGCAATGCCAACGTCCTGTCGGGGCCCGTGCTGCGTGAACTCGATGGCCTGCTCGATGCGGCCGAGCGCGAGCCGCCCAAAGCGATCATTGTCTACTCAAGAAAGACCTCGGGCTTCGTCATGGGCGCCGACATTAACGAGTTCACGGTGCTCAAGAATGCCGACGAGGCCTACGATCTCGTCCGCCTGGGCCAGAAAGTGCTCGACCGTCTGGAGGACAGCAAGGTACCTACGGTGGCCGCCATCGACGGCTTTGCGCTGGGTGGCGGCTTGGAACTTGCCATGGCCTGTCACTACCGCGTGGCGGTAGAGAGCGGCAAGCCCAGCATCGGACTGCCTGAGGTTAAGCTCGGCATTCATCCCGGCTTCGGCGGTACCGTGCGCGCCGTGCAGCTTGCCGGTGTCACAGAAGCCATGCCGCTCATGTTGACGGGGCGCTCGCTGCGCCCCGCGCAGGCGTTGCGCATCGGACTCGTGGACTTCCTCTGCACGCGCGACGAACTCCGCGACGCCGCTGTGGCGATCGCGAAAGAACGGCGGCCGATGCGCAAGGCGCCCTTCTCGGCTCGCCTTCTGAACCTCCCCCTCGTGCGGGGATTCGTCGCGGGCAAGATCGAAGCGCAAACCCGTCGCAAGGCCAGTCCGGACCACTACCCGGCGCCGTTTGCCATCATCGAGCTCTGGCGCAAACACGGCGCCAGCGCGCGTTCAGGCTACGAGGCCGAGGCGCGCTCGATCGCGAAACTTATGGTGGGTCAAACCGCGCAGAACCTCGTGCGGGTGTTCTTTTTGCAGAACCAGCTCAAGGCGCAAGGTGGCAAGGCCAGCCAGCGCGCGAGCCACGTACATGTTGTGGGTGCCGGTGTCATGGGCGGCGACATCGCTGCCTGGTGCGCGGTGCGCGGTCTCAACGTCACGCTGCAAGACCGTGAGCTCAAGTACATCGAACCTGCGCTTGCGCGGGCCAAGAAACTCTTTGAGCGCAAGCTCAAAGCCAAGGCTGCCGAAGGTGTGGCTCGGTTGGTAGCCGATGTCGACGGTGACGGCGTGGAACAGGCAGACGTCATCATTGAGGCGATCTTCGAGAACAAGGAAGCCAAGCAGGCGCTCTACGCGACCCTCACGCCGCGCATGAAGCCGGGCGCGATCCTTGCCACGAACACGTCAACGATTCCCTTGCAGCAACTGCGTGAAGGCCTGCCCGAACCGCAGCGCTTCATCGGCCTGCACTTTTTCAACCCCGTTGCGCAATTGCCGCTGGTCGAAGTGGTTCGGGCGGAAGATACGCACCCCGAAGCCGTAGCTATTGGTGCCAACTTCGTCAAGGGCATCGGTAAGTCGCCACTCGTTTGTGCGAGCGCCCCAGGTTTCCTCGTCAACCGCATCCTCGCGCCTTACATGAATGAGGCCTTCCAGCTCGCAAGCGAAGGCGTGCCGCTCACAACCATCGATGCCGCCGCCGAAGCGTTTGGCATGCCCATGGGGCCCGTCGAGTTGGCCGATTCGGTCGGGTTGGATGTGGCGTTGAGTGCCGCGCGCGTACTCGGACAGAAAGATGACGACATGGCACAGCTCATCGAGATGGTTGATGCCGGCCACACCGGTCGCAAGAGCGGGCGTGGCTTTTATGACTGGCGCGAGGGCAAAGCCGTGAAACCCGCGCCCGCCACGGCGCCAGCACCGGATGACATCGAGGACAGACTCATACTGCCGATGGTCAATGAAGCCGTCGATTGCCTGTACGAAGGCATCGTTGAGACAGCCGACCTGCTCGATGCCGGCGTGATCTTCGGCACCGGCTTCGCGCCGTTTCGGGGCGGGCCGCTGCAGTATTGCCGTGAGCGCGGTGTCGATGCGGTTCGGGCGCGACTCGAGGTGCTTTCGGAGACCTTTGGACCAAGGTTCGCACCCAAACCGGAGGCGTGGGCGAGCTTCGCTGCCGGTAAAGCTGCGGAATGAGACCTGTTGCGTAGAGTAAACAGTGCCTTAGGTCGATGATAGACTAGCGCGCGATCGCGCCCACGACGCTTGGATGCCATGACGGACGACACGCTCACAATCGATGATCTGCGGCGGTTCTCGCCACTCGACGGTCTCAAGAACGAGAACCTGTCGGCGTTGGCGAAAAAGACCCAGATCCGGACGCTTGAGCCGTCTCAGCTCCTGTTCAACGAAGGTGACAGCGAGAAGCGGACCTTCTACATCCTCGACGGCACCGTGGAGCTCATCCAGCAAGGCGAAGCCGTCGACAACGTGGTCGGCAACAGCGACCGCGCCCGTAACCCGGTCGCGCCCCTGCTGCCCCGCCGCTACTCGGCGCGCGCACGCGATACCGTGCGTTACCTGTCGATCGACAGTGACCTGCTCGACGTCATGCTCACCTGGGACCAGACAGGTTCCTACGAAGTCAGCGATCTGCGCGACGGGCTGGGCGTGTCCGATGACTGGATGACCACGCTCCTTCAAAGCCAGGCGTTCCATAAGATTCCGCCCGCCAATATCCAGGCGATCTTCATGCGTATGCAGCAGGTCAACTTCAAGTCGGGCGACCAGATCATCAAGCAGGGTACGGATGGCGACTACTTCTACGTGCTGACGCGTGGCGCGGCTGTGGTCACGCGCGAAACGCCGCTCAACCAGGAAGGCATCCGCCTGGCCGAGCTCAGCGTCGGGTCGACCTTTGGTGAAGAGGCTTTGATTTCCGAGGCCAAGCGCAACGCCACGGTGACCATGACCACCGATGGCGCCGTGATGCGACTTGGCAAGGACGACTTCCGGACTTTGCTCAACGAGCCCATGCTCGACTGGGTCGACATGGCTGCTGCGCAGAAGATCATTGATGATGGCGGCGTCTGGCTCGATGTGCGCTTGCCCAGCGAGTTCCAGAATTTTCACAAGCCGGGCGCGGTCAATATGCCGCTGTACTTCATCCGGCTGAAACTCAGCACGCTCGACCGTGACCGGTCTTACGTTGTCTGTTGCGATACGGGTCGACGCAGCTCAGCTGGCGCTTACATCATGAATGAGCGCGGCTTCTCGACCTACGTGCTTCAGGGTGGGCTCGCCCAGGGTTAACCGACCGTCGGGCGCGTCGCGCCCGCACTACATCGTGTGCGTGGCTTTCTCGCCGCCCAGCGCACCGGCCAGGTAATTCTCGATGCGCTTCTGCGTGTTGCCCTGGTCCTGCTCCGAGAACTGCACCCCGATGCCGGCCGTGCGTTGTCCCTGGGCACCTTTGGGTGTCATCCAGACCACTTTGCCGGCAACCGGCAGCCGCTCTTCCTCACCCATGAGGCTCAGCAGCATGAAGACCTCATCACCCAGGCGATAAGAGCTGTTGGTCGGGATAAACAGGCCGCCATTACGGATGAACGGCATGTACGCGAGGTACAGCGCGCTCTTGTCCTTGATGGTCAGTGTCAGCAGGCCTGGCTTCGTCATCGTTACTCTCTGGCGTATGGCCCGCCTCGGGGCCCTTAGCCGAACGTCTGGCCATGCCGGGCGCCCGCCAAGCGGTTTGCCCAGGGCATGGCCATCGCATCGATCGCAAGCTCCGGGTTGTAAGTGCCTGGAAGCCTCGCGATCAGCCGGTTCAAGCCGTCTAGATAGCAAAAGGCATCTCGGGTGTCCACGACATAACGTTGGAAATCCGACGCAGCGCTCATTTTCCGGGACATTCGTGCGTAAACGAGCCCCATGGTCACTCGGCGCAGTGCGGCCAGTACGTCCTCGTGCGGAAGTTTGCGCCACCGGGCGGCCACCTCGAGCGCGCTGCCCTGCCCGGCCATCAATGTGCCCACGTCGTAGCGAATCTGCCGTGCCAGAGCCAGGCCTTCCCCTTCCGCGAGCTCGAGTGCGCGCAGCGGCGCCCCATCGGCGAGCGCGAGCGCTGCCATGGCGTCTTGTTCGGCCAATCCCTGTCCCGTGAGCCATGCCACGGCGGCCGACCGGACCGGCGGATGCACCTGGTAACGCGTGGTCCGGCTCAGAATCGTCGCCGGGAGCCGGCCGCGACCGTCCACCACGAGCACGAGCAGGCTGTCAGCGGTGGGCTCCTCTAGCGTCTTGAGCAAGCTGTTCGCCGCCGCCGTCGTCATGCTGTCTGCAGGCTCGATGAGCGCAGCCTTGCCCTGGTTGCCGTGTGCACTGAGCGCCAGTGTCGCGGTCAGACTTCGGATCTGGTCGACGGCGATCTGGCGCTTGTCCTCCTCGGGGCGCACCACGTGCAGGTCCGGGTGTTGATGGGCCGGCGACTCGGCACGCGCATCCAACGCAACCCCCAGGAACCGGCTCAGGAGCTGCGTCGCCAACACGCGCTTGCCCATACCGGGCGGGCCCGCGAGCATTACGGCATGCGTCAGCATGCCGCCGTCCACGCGCTGGAACAGATGCTCACGTAATTCATCAAGCCAAAACATACAGTTATTAAATATTACTCAAGTAGTCTCTGAGTCCTGCGGCGCCATGAGCTCGTCAACCAGGCGGGCCAAATCTGCCCGCAGTGCCTCGAGACTGCCGTCCGTAGAGACGACGCGGTAGCGCTTCGGGTCCGACGCGGCCAGCGCCAGGTAACCCTGCTCGGCCCGCTCAAAGAAGCTGCCGGGTTCACGTTCGATCCGATCAGGTCCGCCTGCCCGGTCCGCGAGTCGCGCGGCAACCGTCTCTGCGCGGGCGGTGAGCAACAGCGTCGTGTGGGGCCAGAGATCGCCGTGCACCCACTCCGCGAGCTCGTAGATCCGGCGCAGGGGCAGTCCGCGCGCATGGCCCTGGTAGGCCAGCGTCGCATCGGTAAAGCGGTCGCAGAGCACCCATTGACCGTGCTCAAGTGCGGGCCGGATCACATGCGCGACGCTCTGCGCGCGAGCGGCAAACATCAGCAGCAGCTCTGTGGTGTCCGTGACGGGCTCTTCTGCGCCCGCACCGAGCACGAGCCCGCGAATGGCTTCAGCCAGCGGCGTTCCCCCGGGCTCGCGCGTACGCAGCGTTTCGATGCCGCGATCCGCGAGCAGCGCTTCAAGCATGCCGATGGCCGTCGTCTTGCCGACGCCCTCGACACCCTCAACAGACAGGAACACGCCACGATCGGTGCTCACGGTCGCTGCCTCAGCTTGGACAGGTAGCGCTGCACGGCTTCGTTGTGCTCGTCGAGCGTCGCAGAAAAGTAATGGCTGCCGTCCGGGTCGCCCGTTGCCACGAAAAACAGGGCCTCGCCCTCAACGGGCGCCAGTGCGGCCTCAATCGATGCGCGGGCGGGCAAGGCGATCGGAGTGGGCGGCAGGCCATCGATCCGGTAGGTGTTGTAGGCCGTGGTCTCGCGCAGGTCGCGACGACGAATGTTGCCGTCGTAGTTCAGACCCATGCCGTAGATGACCGTCGGATCGGTTTCGAGCCGCATGCCGCGCGCCAGGCGCCGGCTGAACACGCCCGCAATTTGCCCGCGCTCGCTGTCGAGCGCCGTTTCCTTTTCGATGATCGACGCGAGTGTGAGCGCGGCGTAGGCGCTCTCGAGTTGCGCGCCCTCACCGGCCTCGGCCCAGGCTGCATCCAGCGCTTCGGTCATCGCAGCGTGCGCCTGCGCGAGCAAGGCACTTGCGGCAGTACCGCGCGCAAAGCGGTAGGTGTCCGGATACAGCCAGCCCTCGATGGACGCACTCTCGATGTCGAGCCGTGACGCGAGCGTGCGATGCGTGTCGGGCTCGAGCCACGGTGTCCCATCGGCACGTTTGGTAAGCGCAATGCCGAGGTCGTCGCGGACCGCTTCGTGCCCGAGGATGGCCGCCAGCGCTTCCGCCGCAGTCCAGCCCTCGATCAGCGTCACGCGTTCGAGCTTGACGTCACCCGCGATAAACGTGGCCATCATCTGTCGCGGGGTCGTGCCCGGCTCGAGAATGTAATCGCCCGCCTTGATCTGGCCACCCGATTCGTTGAGTCGCGCGTCGATAAGCAACCAGTGCGCCGTGTCCGTAATGCCCTGCCCCACAAGCTCGTCGACCACCGCGCGCATCGTGGCGCCCGAGGGAATCGTAAACTCGGTCGCGACATCGATGGCGAGCGGGCTGTCGAGATAGGTCTGCATCCGGTGCCAGGACACGCCAGCCGCCAACGCGCCTGCCACAAGCAGTCCCAGGGCAATGATCATCAGACGCCGCACCATCAGGACGCTGCCTTGAGTGCGTCACGCAGCGCATCAGCGACAGGCGTGTTTGGCGGCAACGTCCGGCCATCGGCCTGTGCCAGTGAGACCACGCCGCGCAATGCGTTTGTCACAAACACCTCCGAAGCGCGTTGCAAAGCACCGCGCGACACGCGCGCCGTGCTGACACGGATTGTGTCGCACACGAATCGACGCATGACGCCGGCAACGCCGGCCCGCGATAGATCGGGAGTGAGGACTTGCTGGCCGACGACGACAAACACATTGCTCATGATACCGCAGGCCAGGTCGCCGACTGCGTCGCGCATGAGTCCTTCCTGCGCGTCACGCGGCAACGCCATGCGGGCCAGCACCTGCGGCAGCCGATTGAGGTGCTTCAGGCCTGCCAGCGCGCCCGCGTCGGGCAAGGCGGTGTCGCAGACGACGGCACGCCAGCGCTCGGGCATATCGGCCAGCACGCCCGATGAAAGAATGCCTGTGGCTACAGCGTGCCGCGGCGGTGCATAGCCCCGTGCGCCTGCCCCACGCGTCACGATGAGCTTGATCCAGTCGGCGTCCGCTTGACGCACGCCGAACCGGGTCAGTTCGCGGTGCACGCGGGCACGCGTCACACCGGTCATTCCCAGCGCGTTGCAGCCTGCCTCCAGGCGATCGAGATGCTGTTCGAGAAACCGGATCTGCCCGTTGATGAGTCGCAGTGTCTCGAACAGGCCATCGCCGTACGCCACGCCACGGTCGTCAAGCGCGAGCGCACCAGGGGTATCTGCGCTTAGCCAGCGCATGATGCAGCGCGCACGGCGCGCAACAAGCCGCGCGCTTTGGCTCGTGTCTCGTCGAGTTCATGCTCGGGGTCGGAGTCGGCAACGATGCCGGCGCCGGCGCCGAGTGACAGCTCCCCGTCCGCCAGGGACAAGGTGCGGATGAGGATGTTGAGATCCATGCTGCCGTCGCGATTCAGGTAGCCCAGCGACCCCGTGTAGGCGCCGCGCGGTCGCTGCTCGAGTTCGGCGATGAGCGCCATGCACCGGACTTTGGGGCAGCCGGTGATTGTGCCGCCCGGGAACACGGCGCGGATGATGTCGCCAGGCAGTACGCCGTCGGCAAGCTCACCCCGGATGTTGGACACGATGTGGTGCACAAACGCGTAGCTCTCGATGACCATGTATTCATCGACGGTCACGCTGCCCGCGCGACACACCCGACCCAGGTCATTGCGCTCGAGATCGATGAGCATGACGTGCTCGGCCTGTTCCTTAGGGTGTTCGCGAAGTTCTTCGAGCTGGCGCTGGTCTTCGGCTTCAGTTGCACCACGCGGCCGGGTTCCGGCGATGGGCCGGGTGGCCACGACAGCGCCATCGCTGTGCACGAGCCGCTCGGGCGACGAGGACGCAATCGTGAGCCCTGGCAGCCGGGCCAGTGCCGAGAATGGCGCAGGGTTTGCTGTGTTCAGGGCCTGGAAGAGCGTACTTGCGGCCTCGGGTGGACACGGCGCAGACCAGCGTCGGGACAGGTTGGCCTGGTAGATGTCGCCGCGTGAGATGGCTTCCAGCGCCGATTGCACAGCCGTCGTGAACGCGCTGCCGTCCGGCTCCGTGAGTGACTCGGGGATGATCGGGTTGCAGTCACTGACGGCGGCGCACGACGCCATGCAATCGCTGACGATGGCGCCGACCTCCTCTCCGGGCTCTGCCAGAATCACGGCTTCGGGGGTCTCGCCCCGGCGCACAGCGATGGCTGCGCGTACGCGCATCGCGCAGGCGACCGGGTCGCCTTCCGGCAACGGCAGGGACAGGCTCGGTTCTACCTGTTGTGCGAGCTCGTATCCCAGATAGAGAAACCAGCCACCCAAGAACGGCCAGGACTCGGCCGCAATGCCCTTCGCCTGGTCTCGCCGGAACCAGTCGTTGAGAGCATCCAGGAAATCGTCATTACGCGGTGTCGGCGCTGTGCCTTCGTGGCGCAGGCGCAATCGACCTTGCTCGGCAACGAGTGTGAGAGCGCCATCAGGTGCACAGAACAAGATGTCGAAACCGTCCCCGAGCCCGTCGGCCGGTACGCTCTTGAGCAGGTAGGGATAGCGCTCAGGATGGCGAGCGGCCAGCGCGTCGAGATCCGGCACTGAGGCCAACGAGACGATCACCGCTGCCGCGCCTTCAGGGCTGCGCCCGAGGCGCTCAGACTGACGTGAAGACGAGTGTGCCGTTGGTGCCGCCAAACCCGAATGAGTTGGAAGCCACAGCGCCGAGCTTGGCGTCACGCGCCGTATTGGGCACGTAGTCCAGATCGCACTGAGGGTCGGGGTTGTCGAGGTTCATCGTCGGCGGAATGACCTGGTCACGTAGCGCCATGATGGAGAAGATCGCCTCGACCGCGCCCGCGGCGCCGAGCAGGTGGCCCGTCGTCGACTTGGTGGCGCTGACGGCAATCGCATTCGCGTGGTCGCCAAAGGCACCCTTGACGGCCACGGTCTCGGCAACGTCACCCGCGATGGTCGAGGTAGCATGCGCATTGAGGTAGCCAATATCCGAGGGATTCAGGCTCGCGTCACGCACGGCATTTTCCATGCTGCGTCGCGCGCCACCGCCGTCCTCGGGTGGCGATGTGATGTGGAAGGCGTCGCCACTCATACCAAAGCCTGAGAGCTCGGCGTAGATCGTGGCGCCGCGTGCCTTGGCGTGCTCGTACTCTTCGAGCATGAGCGCACCGGCGCCGTCGCCGAGGACAAATCCGTCGCGGTCCGCGTCGAACGGCCGGCTGGCACGCTGCGGGTCGTCATTGCGCGTTGACAGTGCACGGGCCGAGCAGAAACCGCCCAGACCCAATGGTGTCGTCGCGTATTCCGCACCGCCCGCGAGCATGACGTCCGCATCGCCATAGGCAATGGTGCGTGCAGCGAGCCCCAGCGCGTGCGTGGACGTCGTGCAGGCTGTGACCACCGACAGGTTGGGGCCCGTCATGCCGTGCATGATGCTGATGTGGCCCGAGATCATGTTGATGATGCTGCCGGGTACAAAGAACGGCGAAATCTTGCGGGGGTTGGCGTCTGCGTCGAGGTACTTCTTGTAGTTACCCTCGATCGTGCCGATACCCCCGATACCCGCGCCCATGAGCACGCCCATGCGGTGCGCGTTGTTCTCGCGAACCTCGATGCCGCTGTCTGCGATCGCCTGGTTGCAGGCCACGATACCGTACTGGATGAACTGGTCGACCTTGCGTGCTTCCTTGGGCGGAATGCCGCCCTCGGCCGCGTCAAAGCCCTGCACACAACCGCCAAAACGCGTCGTGAACGCGCTAACGTCGAAGGCTTCGATGGGCCGAACGCCCGATACGCCTGAGACCACGTTCTCCCAGGCTGTTTTCAGGTCATTGCCGATGGGCGAGATGATGCCCATGCCGGTGACGACGACACGTCGCTTGCTCATGACAGGTTCCGGATGTACTGCTCGGGTAGCAGGCGCTGCGAGGGCGCTTGGCCCGCGTGATCAGTCGCTGCTGCGGTTCTTGACGTAGTCGATCGCCAGCTGGACCGTCGTGATCTTCTCGGCCTCTTCGTCAGGAATCTCGGTCTCGAATTCTTCTTCGAGTGCCATGACCAGCTCGACCGTGTCGAGTGAGTCGGCACCCAGGTCGTCGACGAACGAAGCTTCGTTGGTGACCTCTTCTTCTTTTACACCGAGCTGTTCTGCAACGATGCTCTTGACCTTGTCTTCAATGCTGCTCATTGGATCGAGTCCCTCTGGAGTTCCACTGTGGGTATCCACTTACTTACGTGACTAAAATTGCGTCAGCCGCTGAACAGTGTCCGGGCCTGTGACCCCGCGGCAGCACGCGATTATACAAAATCAGGCGGCGGACCGTGGCCACGCCGCCTTGCGCGGCGCGTATTGTAGGGTAAAGCGGCGCCATCCGCCAGCCTGCGGAGGATCAAAAAACTGCTTTTGAATCAGTCTTTTGCGACACCCTGACTCATCAGGCCATGATCATGCCGCCATTCACATGTAGGGTCTCACCCGTGATATAGGCCCCTGCATCGCTGGCCAGGTACACCGCGCAATGCGCGATGTCGGCTGGCCGGCCCAGTGACTCGAGCGGTACCTGCGACAACATCGCGTCGCGCTGCGCCTCGTCGAGCGCGTCCGTCATGTCGGTTTCAATGAATCCCGGTGCGATCACATTGCTCGTAATGCCTCGCGAACCCAGCTCTCGGGCCACGGACTTGGAGAACCCGACAAGGCCGGCTTTGGCGGCTGCGTAGTTGGCCTGGCCAGCGTTACCCATCGTCCCGACGACCGACGAGATCGAGATGATGCGCCCGAAGCGCTTCTTCATCATGCCGCGGATCAGCCCTTTGGTGAGCCGGAACACGCCCGACAGGTTGGTGGCAATCACGGCGTCCCACTCATCGTCCTTCATGCGCATGAGCAGGTTGTCCCGGGTGATACCCGCATTGTTCACGAGCACGTCGGGCGGGCTGTCTTTCAGTGCGCCGATGAGCGCTGCCACAGATTCCGGGCTCGAGATATCGAGAACCTGCCCCGTGCCACGTTCGCCGAGCCGTTCACCGATCGCCGCGGCGCCTGCCTCGCTGGTGGCGGTGCCGATAACGTGGGCGCCAGCGGCGGCCATGGCATCCGCAATGGCGGCGCCAATGCCACGAGACGCGCCTGTGACGAGCGCGGTACGCCCGGCGAGCGCCGTGTCGCTAAAAAGATGTGCCGTCATGATCTACGCGCCTCCCAGTGCTGCATCGAAGCCTGCAGGCGTTTCGAGACACTCGGTCCCCACGCTGCGATCGATGCGTTTTTGCAGTCCGCTGAGCACTTTGCCCGGGCCGCATTCAATGATCTGCGACACGCCCGCCGACGCGAACGCCTGCATGGTCTCGGTCCAGCGCACGGGGCTGTGCAGCTGGCGAACCAGCGCGTCACGAATGGCTGCCGGGTCGCGTGTCTTTTCAACATCGACATTGTTGACGATGTCGATGTTCGGCGCGGCGATATCGATGCCGACCAGTGTCTCCGCGAGTCGTTCTGCGGCAGGCTGCATCAACGCGCAGTGCGAGGGCACACTCACGGGCAGCGGCAACGCGCGCTTGGCCCCCGCCGCCTTGCAGGCCTCAATGGCCGCGTCGACGGCGGCCTTGTCACCGGCAATCACTACCTGTCCGGGTGCGTTGAAGTTGACGGCTTCGACCACGCCGTCGCTGACGCCCGCACAAGCCGCAATCACGGCGTCATCATCGAGGCCCAGAACAGCTGCCATACCACCGCTGCCGGCGGGTACCGCTTCCTGCATGTAACGGCCGCGGGTTGCAACGAGCGTCACGGCGTCTGCCAGTTCAATGGCACCCGCGGCCACCAATGCCGAGTACTCTCCGAGGCTGTGTCCCGCAAGCAGTGTCGGCTGCGCGCCGCCGGCATCCAGCCAGACGCGCCAGAGCGCGGTGCTGGCAGTTAGCAACGCGGGCTGCGTGACTTCGGTCTCCGAGAGTCGACCGTTGGGGTCGTCCTGGCAGAGCGCCCAGAGGTCGTAACCCAGCGCGGCCGATGCGGTCGCAAACGTGTCACCAACGAGGGGCGAGCGCTCCGCAATGTCGGCCAACATGCCTACCGACTGCGACCCCTGCCCGGGAAAAACAAAAGCCATGCTCACGTAAACGTACCGTCGTGCTGTCCAGAAAGGGTCGCAATCATGTCACAGATGGGCGAGCCGAAAAATGCCGCCACGCGAGACTGCCAATGGCGAGCGCGCCCCCCGCGATGGCCCCGTAAAGATGTGCCGCCGTGATCACCGGTGCCCCGATCAGCGTCTCGCTTCCCGATACGGCCCCGGCCTGCGATTCATAGAGCAGCTTGGCCGCGAGCCCGAACACAAGCACGCTCGACTCGAGTCTGTGGGTGCTCACGCGCAGCACCGCGCCGTAGGCGACCAGTCCGTGGATGACGCCGGATGCCCCAACGTAACGGAGTAGTTGCGGTTCAAGCTGGTATAACGCCAGCGAAATGACCAGCGCGATGGCGTAGTAAACGAGCCACCAGCTTCGGGGGGTCGAGGCGTCACCGACGAGTGTGAGCACGAGGCACAAGGCAACGACGTTCATGGCCGCGTGCACGACATTCAGGTGCACCATGTGTGCCGTGAGCAGGCGCCACCACTGTTGTTGCTCGAGGGCATTTCGGTCATAACCAAGAACATCGGACAGGAACAGGTGCAACACGCTGGCCAGCACAATGACGGCCACAAGCGGCAGGAGTCTGATGACTCCGTGACTCGTGTCCTTGCTCGTTGTCGACGTTTCTGCCACGCGTCTGACGCCTTGTTCGCTCTGATATACTTCGCCCCGCCGAACTCCGCCCGAGTTTTGGCGTCAAACACCGCACCGAGGAGCACGGCCGAGCGTGGTTACACGCGGCCGCAGGAGTTCAGGAACATGAAACATACAGCCGCCCCGCGCCGGCGCCAACGCCAGGCCGGTTTCACGATCCTCGAGATCGTCATCGTGGTTGTCATCATCGGCATTCTGGCCGCCACGGTCGGGCCGCGACTGATCGATCGTATTGGTCAGGCGCAGACGGAACGTGTACCCGTTGACATTCGGTCACTCGAAACGGGTCTGGACCTGTTCCGCACGGATCATGGCCGGTACCCGACGACAGAGGAAGGGCTTGAGGCACTCATCTCAAAGCCAAACGATCCGAACATCGAAAACTACCCGGCGGGTGGCTATCTGCGCAGCAGCAAGATTCCCACGGATCCCTGGAAGCGTCCCTACGAGTACACCTCACCGGGCCGTCAGGGCCCCTATGAAGTGCTGACCTATGGCGCCGATGGCCGCCCCGGCGGTGATGGCGAAAACGCCGACGTCACGAACTGGGATCTGTAGGGCCCGCACTTTGACGCCGCGAGCGGCAGATGTGGGCAGCAAGGGCGCACACGGGTTTTCGCTGATCGAGCTGCTCGTGACGATTGTGATCATCGGCATGGCAGCCGCGATCGTACTCTTGAACCCGCGCATCTTGCGCAAGACGCCGCCGCATGAAGAAGCTGTGTTCGAGCTGGCCTCACGAATTGAACTGGCGCGTGACGAAGCAGCCCTTCAGGGGCGCAACTTCGGCATCCGCTTTTATCCGGACGGCTACACTTTTCTCGATCTCGACCCGGAAAGCGGCGCCTGGGTGACGATGACCGACGACCAGTTGCTCACGCGTGCCGAGTTCCCACGAGACATGATTCCCGAGCTGACTGTCGACGATCGCCAGATCGAACTGGACCCGCCCTCCGATGCCGTCGACCCCGACGATGATGAGGAGCCGCTGTTTGATGGCTTTGGCAACATCATCGAGCGCGCTGCAGAGCCGCCCCACGTGGTCATACTTGCAAGCGGTGAGGTCACGCCCTACATCCTTGAGATCGAACTCATCGGTAGTGACGATTACATCCGGCTCGACAGCGATTTCTTCGGCGAGATGAGCATCAGCACGGAGCGCGAGTAGCCATGCGACGCCGCAGGCAGCAGCTCGGCTTCACACTGATCGAAGTGGTCATAGCACTGGCTGTCGCGGCGCTGGGCATCACAGGTGCGGTGATTGCCGTGCTGCAACACACAGAAAATGCGCGCGGGCTGCGTGACCGCACACTGGCCGTGTATGTGGCCAGCAACACGATTACTGAGCTGCGTCTCAATGCGGCGTTTCCGGAGATCGGACGCAGCACCGATGAGCGTGATTTCGCAGACCGGCGCTGGCAGGTCGTCACGGTCGTCACTGAGACCGGTATCGAGGGCTTGCGACGCGTCGACGTGACGATCAGCGAGGCTCTCTACCCTGATCAGGGCATTCGCACCGTATCCGGTTTCGTGTCGAATCGCCCGCCGCTACCTGCTGCGGCAGTGCCCTCCTTCGACCAGCTTGGCGCGCCCGCCGGCGAGATCCGCTGACATGGCCACGCAGGCACCGCGGCAAACCGGCTTTACACTGATTGAGGTGGTGGTCTCGCTCGCCATCTTCGCGACGATCGCCGCACTCTCATTCTTGGCCTTTGACCAGACGCAGCGCGCTTCAAGGTCCATCACACAGCAGATGGTCGAATTACAAGCCTTGCAACGGACGCTGCAAACACTCGGCAGCGATCTCTCCCAACTGCAACCCCGCCCCGTACGCGAGCCCGGAACGCCAACGAGCCGGGCCGCTTTGCTGGCCGACGTGCGCAACCTCTATGTTCTGGAGCTTACGCGCGGCGGATATGCGAACCCGCTCGGCGTGCCGCGCGCGACAGCACAACGCGTCGCGTATCGCGTCGACGAAGGCGAACTGGTGCGAACGCAGTGGCCCGCGCTCGACAATCCCTTGAGCATAGAGCCCCGTGAGCGCGTGCTGCTCGAAAACGTCGAGCGATTCGAAGTCCGATTCCTTGTAGAAGGTCGTGACAACTGGATTGCGGAGTGGCCCCCATTGGGTGGCTCGGGTGGTGGGCGGCCACGCGCGGTTGAACTCATTATCGAGCACGAACAGTGGGGCGAGATCCGACGCCTCATCGAGATCCGCGGGTGATGCGCCGTTCCTTCAGGCAGCGCGAACGCGGGGGCGTGGCGCTCATGTTCGCGCTCCTGATCGTCGCACTGGCGGCCAGTGTTGCGGCGGCCGTGTCCTACGACATGGTGCTCGATATGCGTCGCACAACATCGCTGCTGTGGCAAGAGCAGGCGCGTTTGTTCGCCTACGGCGCCGAGGACTGGGTCGGTGACGTCCTCGTGCGGGACGCCCAGGACACCGAAGACGATCACCTTGGCGAGCTCTGGGCGCAAGAGCTGCCACCCCTGCCCGTCGAAGGGGTCGGCATCCAGGGGGTCGTCGCGGGTCGCGTTGTCGACCTGCAGTCCCGGTTCAATCTTAATAACCTGCTGGCCACCGACGGGCGCGCCGACGACCTTGAGCTCGAGCGGTTTCGGCGTCTGTTGCAGCTTGTGCAGATCGACCCGCAGCGCGCCGACGCCGTCATTGACTGGATGGATGGTGATACCGAAGTACGCTTCCCGGGGGGCGCTGAAGACGAGACCTACACCACCCGCTTGCCACCCGTGCTCACAGCGAATCGCCCGTTTCGATCCGTGGGCGAACTCGCGCTCATCGAAGGCTTTGACGCTGAGGCCATGGCGCGTTTGCGGCCTCATATCACCGCATTGCCCGCCCGCACAACCCTTAATGCCAACACGGCAAGCCCGCTCGTATTACAGGCCATGGATGAAAACGTCTCGGCGAGCGACATCGAGCGCGTGCTCGAGGAGCGGCAGGAGTTTGGTATCGAGGACTTGCAGGTGACCTTCGGGGGCCTGTTGACACCGGAGTCGATCACAGCGCTCGATCTCGCGACAAGCTTCTTCGAGTTGCGCTCCGTGGTGCGTATTGGCACGTCCAGATTCACCATGTACTCTCTGGTTTTCCGCAGCGAGCAGGGCGACATCGCCGTTGTCATGCGCAGCTTCGGCAGCGAACTGTGAATGCCGTGACGCCTCTATTCTGCTTGCTCACCTGCCGACCCCGGCGCCGATTTTTGTCCCCAGTCTCATGACGGACCTTCTCGCGATTCGATTGTCTTCCACGCGCGATGACGTGCAGTGGGTTCGCGTCGACGAAACAGGCGCGACACGCGGCAGTCTTGCGACCGGGTCGCTGGCTGATGCGGCGCGGCACGTCGAAGACCGCGACGTGCTTGTAGTGCTCGACGATGTCGCCGTGACGCGAACACACTGTGACCTGCCGGTGTCGGGCAAGAAGCTGGCGCAGGCCCTGCCCTACGCCCTTGAAGATCAATTCGCCGGTGACGTCGAAGCGCTGCACTTTGGCGCGGGGGCCACCGATGACAACGGCATTCGCCCCGTTGCGGCGCTTGATGAGTCCGCGGTAACCACCGTTTTGGAGCAACTTGCCGACGCGGGGATTCAGGCGCAGCACCTGCACACCTGGCACGACGCCATCGGCCCGCTGGAAGGCTTCGTGCAACTGCTGGCCATTGGCGAGCAGGTTTTGGTCTGCGACGCCGAAGGCGACGTGGCGGCGCTCCGGGGTCTGTCACCCGATGCTGTACTCGACGCCTGGCGCACGGCGCGTGACGAAGACGCCGAAGAGGTCAACGTCCGCATCTACTACGACGCTGAGGCCAAGTCACAGTTCGGCGCGGCGCTGGATGCCCTGTCGAATTCCGGCGCCGATCTCAAGCAGCTTGCCGACGGCGTGTTGCCGTTCGCGGCCCGACACATCCTGAGCCGTGGCGGCATCAATTTGCTTCAGGGCGACTACGCTTTGCGCTCCAATGTGGGCGCGAGCCTGCGGCCCTGGGTGCTGGCCGCAACGCTGGCCGGTATCGCTCTGGTCCTGTCGGTCGTCGGCAATGCGGTTGAGATGCGCGAGCTTGAGCGCACGTCCGCAAGGCTCGACGGCGACATCGAGCAGCTACTGCGTCGCGTACAACCCGGCACGGGTGCCGTCAGCAATCCCGAGCGTCAGCTCAGCAACCTGGTTTCCCGAGCACGCGGTGCGACCAATTCCGCTGGCACCTCAACGGGTGACCCCGGAGGTGCGCCGTTCCTGCCGACTCTCAATACGGTCGCTGGTGCATTGGCCGCCGCGGGCGACAATACACGTATTGATGCCATTGCATACCGGGGCGGCGTTTTCGACTTGCGCGTCTCAGCACCGAGCGCACAGGCACTCGACGGGTTTACGCAGCATGTGACCGATGTCGCGGGACTGACCGCGCAGATCCAGCGCACGGAGCAGGATGAGGAAGTCATCAAGAGCTTCGTGAAAATCAGCGGAGGCGGGGAATGAGGGCCTGGTTCGATTCGCTTGAGCCCCGGGAGCGCCATTTACTTGTCGGCGGCACGATAGTGCTTGCCATCGCTGCGGTGTGGCTGTTTATCCTTGACCCAATCGCTATGGGTCGCGCCCAAGCCAACGAAGATGTAGAACGTAAGCAGCTGCTCATCGAAAGGGCGCGCGAGACCTTACGCGCAGCGGTGCCCGGCGACGCCGGGGCGCGTGCTACAGGTGGAAGCAGTTGCCCCCAGTCATGGAACTTGCTCGTGGCGACCACGGTGCGCGACGCGGATCTGAGCGGGTCGTTCAGAAGTAACAGCCCGTTCGGCAATGACGGCCAGCGCGTCGCTCTGGAGAACGCCAGTTTCGACAAGATCATTGTGTGGCTCGGGCGCTTGCAGTCCGAATGCGGCATCGAGGTGAACTCCGGGTCGTTTACTGACCGAACCGATCCGGGCCGGGTTGACGCTAGCATCGCCCTGGAACGCAGCCCGTCATGATCGACCGCTCAGGGCTGCGCCGGCTGGTCATGCCGGTAGTCTTCGTGTTTTTCATTGCGCTTATCGTGCGCCTGCCGGCTTCGGCGGTATTGAGCTGGGCACTGCCCGACAATGTGGCCACACGCGGCATCTCGGGCACGATCTGGAACGGCACAATCGATGTGGTTAATGTCAACGGTGTCTCCATCGGTCCCGTGTCATGGCGTTGGCGCGCCGGTGCGCTTGCCTCGGGGCGCCTGGGTGCCGTGGTCGAGACCGGCCTTCCCGGCGGCTACTTCGATGGCTATGTCAGCGTCGGTTCCGATGTGATCGTCCTTGAAGACGTTCGCGCGCTGGCCAATCTCGAATCGCTGACACAGCGCTCGAGCATCGGCGCGGCCAGCGGTACGGCGCGCGTGTCGGCCACACGCCTGCGTATCGAGTCGCTGTGGCCTTCTGACATCGAGGGCGAGGTTCGTTTAACAAATCTTCGTTATGCGGCGACCGGCAACACCGCGCTGGGCGGCTACCGGTTGCGCTTTGACGGTACGGCGTCCGACGACCCTGCGTTTCCCCTGTCGGGGGTGCTGGAAAGCGACGGCAGTGCACCGTTTACGGTCAATGGCACACTGGCCTTGGGGCCCGAGCGCACGTATTCGCTCAATGCGACGGTGGCCGCCGGTGCCGATGCGCCCAGTGACATCACTAACGCGCTGCAGTTTCTGCCCGCCGAAGCATCCGGTCAGCGTCAACTGCGCTTTGAGGGTGCCCTCTAGTCTGACTCAGGCAAGGCCGTGAGCCGGCCATACTGTGTGAAGAAGAGCCCGAGTTTTAGTGGCCCCAGATCGGCGTCACGGTGGGTGTACCAGGCCGTCACGGCACGCGCGTAACCCTCGAGCTGGGCGCGGTAACGCCGGCACTCGTTGGCGAAGAAGCCTTCGAGATCACCCCCCTCGTGCCGCGACGTCTTGTAGTCGACGATCCAGAGCGTGCCCTGAGCGTCCCGCACGATACGGTCAATGACGAGCCGCGTCACCGTGCCGTCCACGATGGCGCCCAGCGCAAACTCTGCGCGATCCTCGGGCCCGGCGGCGCCGATCAGCCAACCAGCGTCCTCGCTTTGCGTGGTGCCGTCCAGGGCGTCGAGAACACGCGCGGCATATCCGTCAAGCTCCGTCGCTGCCACGCCTAACTCAGCCAGCATGCGACGGCTCTGCGCAGCCACCCACGAGCGGTCGCCCAGTCGCGCCGCGGGATCGCCGCAGCCCGCGAGCCCGTGCAACCAGGCGTGCACGACCGTACCCACGTGGCGCGCACCGCTGCCGGCCCAATCAAACTCGACCGGATCGGTTGCCGGCTGACCGACAAACCGTGTGTCGGTATCGGGCGCCGGCATCCCAGGCGGCAACCAGGCGTGCTCGATCCGTCGTACCGTCATGGGCAGCACAGCGGACTCGGACTCGGTCGACTCATCGTCCGCTGTCTCGCTGCGACGGTCTGGCGCCTGGTCGAGCGCTCGCAGCGCCACGTCACCGAAGCGGCCAAACAGCGAGTCGGCGGGCAGGCGCGCCAACTGACCATCCTTGTTGCGCCGCGCACCGCCGAACAGGTGCAAGCCACGCCGCGCACGCGTCGTAGCGACGTACAGCAGTCGGTCGAGTTCATGTCGCGATCGGGTCTGTTCGCGCCGCCAGAGCAGGTCGTGCAGCGCGTCACCG
>ERZ1740065.374-NODE-374-length-23558-cov-4.191210_pt1 | contig 23558 bp, 26 predicted proteins | sample MGYA00581738_ERZ1740065 | MGnify/ENA primary metagenome ERZ1740065 (study PRJEB43018, sample SAMN04849749) | marine metagenome | isolation source: floating plastic debris | place: Pacific Ocean | collected 2008-09-01 | study: EMG produced TPA metagenomics assembly...
ACTGTACTCCAGTTGACAATTGGTAAGCCACTGCCACCATCGGCAACGCCTACATTGTGTGCCATCTGACTGATCATTTGGCCGCCCCCCCAGCTGCCGCCAAGTACGATCAACCAACCCAAACCGATGGCCACCTGCACGGCAACTGGTACTTTCATCTTAAGTCGAACGCTCTCAAATAAAAAGAGCACCATGATACCTACATTGATAGCTATGAATAAGCCCATGAATGCAAATAAAATCCCATCGAGAAGGCTGGATTGATTGTAGTGCGATTTTACTCCCCTTGCCGCTTGGTATACAATGATTCCTATTTCCAGAGCCTAAGTCCATGACACAATGTTATTGATAATGTTGCGCTTTCGCTTGGAAAAGGGATATACCGTTGTTAAGAAACCCACTGTTAGCAAATAAATACCTCCAGAAAGCGTGAATTTGAGTGGTTTTATCCATACGTTGATACCCATCAGCGTCCGGTCATCTACAAAGATTCCGAGAATACAGATTACCGCTACCACAGCGTGTAGCATAGCAATGCCAAAAAGTATTGGACTTTTTTGCCGAACTGTGTTCAGCACATGTTTGATTGATTTCATGATGTTGTTTTTTTTTGTTTGATTTCATGATGATGAAAAGTAAGAACCCCACCGGTCCGAACATAAAGGCCCCGATAAGGCAGGGTACCATAAGCAATTGATGAATCCCAAGGTTTCGATTTTGGTCAAGTATCCACATACCCACCAACAGGTCAAAGGCCAAATAATGCACCCAACCCGCCAATACTGCGTTTTCTTGGGTAAAAAGTTCCATAACGCTAGCGAGGCTTCCGAAATCCATCATGCCTCCGGCATAGAGGGAAATTCCAATATAAAATGCGTAAATCAAGGACAGGAGCACCGGTACCATTTTAGTATCGATTAAAAACCGGGTAGCCTTCCATTTGGGAAGTACGAGCATAAGAAGCCACATGGGAAGAACGATAAGGTTGCAAATTGAAAATACTTCTGCTGTTGTCATAATTTGAATTGGTTTTGTTTGATTACGGTTCTAAATTCATAGAAAACCAAAAGATACGATAGCCTTTTCCGTTGAACCGTCGTGAGACAAGGTTGGATTGCGACACCAAAGATTGCGTAGTTGATAAGCCCCTAGCTACACAGCTATTTCGTGGGTATTAAATAACCGAAACCCAACTTTCAAGGCTTTTTTTGTGGTGAAAACCTGACAATACACTATTCTAAATAGATTTAATCCCCTCGTCCACAATAATTTCCATACTAGGGAGGTTTCTCTTTTTATTACCTAACAACTAACCACTGCTTGATTTTTGGAATTTATGGGCAAACCTAATTACATAACTTTCTTCTACTTTTTTCTGGGACTTCTTAGTGCTGCTTTATCAGCGCAAACTGCTTCGGATACAATTGCCTTTCAGCATTTGGAAACCGGACTTTCCCAAAGTTCGGCCACCCAAATATTTGAGGACAGTTCTGGTTTTTTATGGATTGGAACCCCTAATGGTCTAAACAAATACGATGGTACCGAATTTCAGGTCTTCGAGAAAAGCGAAGATGGCGAGGTTGGATTGACTGACGGTTATGTCGAAAGTCTTTACGAGGATGAGGAAGGTGTGCTGTACATTGGAACTAACCAAGGATTAAATCTGTATGATAGAAAGTACAACTTGGTCAAACCTTTTCCTTTCAAGCCCAAAGGACAATTTCTCCAAACCAAATATATAGGGTCTATAGCCCGGTCCCATAACTGGTTATGGCTAGGGACGGACAATAGTGGCGTATATCGATATGACCTAAAATCCGGAGAAACCCAACAAATTCGATTTAACGCAATATACCGCAAAGGACCAAGCAACCATTTTATCGTGGCACTCTATCCGTTGGCTGAAGACAAGTTGATGATTGTGACCCAAGCTTCAATTTACATTATTAACAATACCCTTCAGGTCATTTCACAAATCCAAAAACCCCAAGACATCAGTAGCGCTTTTAGGGTTTCGGATGAGTCTTATGTGTTGGGCACTCATGACGGGAATCTGCTTAAGCTTACCGTGAAACAAGATTTTGAATTGGAGGCCGTACAAGTTCCTATCGCTGCTGGTCACGCCATACTTTCTATTACAACAGACGACCATGGAAAAATATGGTTGGGTAGCGAAAATGGTGGGCTATCCATTTACAATCCCGAAACGGGCAGTGTTGACAACATTAGAGCGGACCTAAAGAAGCCAAACACCATCTCTAGCAATTCCATTTGGTCTTTACATAAATCCAAAAACGGCGTGATTTGGATGGGCCCTTTCAAAAAGGGATTAAGTTTCTATGACCCCGAGTACTTCAAATTCAAACATATTCAAACCGACCCGTTTAGCTCCAATTCCCTAAACAATAATATCGTAAACACCTTTTGGGAAGACGACAAGGGTAATCTTTGGATTGGAACGGATGGCGGCGGTTTGAACTTGTGGAACCAGACAGAGAACCGTTTTTCAACCCTCTCAAACGCTAACGGAACACTTAATACCAATGTTGTACTCTGCTTAATGCAAGATGACAAAGACCGCCTTTGGATAGGCTCTTGGGCACATGGGTTGGCCATTATGGATTTGGAAACAAAAGAATTTGAAGTTTGGAACAAGGAAAATTCATTTTTGGGTTCCAACAACGTAACCGATATGCTTCAAGACCAAAAAGGTCGCCTATGGATTGTTACGTTGTTTGGAGGATTACATGTGTATTACCCAGAACAAGATACCTTTCAGCATGTTAGTGTTCGGTCAGAAAAGGATGGGTCCGAAACGATAACCCTAGCAAGGCTGTTTGAAGATAATTCAGGACAAATTTGGGTAGGCTCCCAGACTTCAGGACTTTTTCGGTTAGAGGAAAAAGATAACAAATGGGTTCCGGTCCATTATCATACGCTGCATAACGAAAGGAGTATCAGCAATGATTTCATCAACACTATGGTGCACGACAAAGAGGGTAATTTCTGGGTTGCTACTCAAGCGGGACTCAACAAATATATCCCAGCAGATGATGCGTTTACGGCGATTACCAAAAAAGAGGGGCTCCCAAACGATGCCATAAAAGGGATTATACCAGATGATGAAGGTTATCTCTGGTTAAGTACTGGGAATGGTGTAGTACGCTATCAACATGAAAAGAATGAAATCGTACCCTATTACGCCAATGATGGACTACAAGGCAGTGAATTCAATGCCGATGCCTATTATAAAACATCAACAGGAGAATTGCTTTTTGGAGGAAGCAATGGGTTCAATATTTTCAAACCTGAAGAGGTCTTAAAGCGAACTGATGTCCCGGAGGTATTGATTACCAACCTGCGTATTTTCAACAAGAATGTCTTACCGAATGATGAATTCGGGGTGCTCAAGCAAGATATCAGTCAAACCGACACTTTGGTGTTGGATTACAACCAAGATGTTGTAGATTTTGAATTTCATGCTTTAACGTATAGACATCCTGAAAAAGTGCAATTTGCCTATTTTCTCGAAGGTTTTGAAACCGAATGGAATTATGTTGGACGAGACCAACATGCTACCTATACCAACTTGAATCCTGGAGATTATATGCTCCGAATTAAATCCACAAATTCAGATGGTGTTTGGGGCGAAAATGAAGTCAATTTGGTTTTGACCATAACCCCACCCTTTTGGAAAACCTGGTGGTTTAGGACTTTGGTCGCTTTTCTTGCCGTTTTTACCTTTTTCATTATCTATCAACTACGCATCCGAAGATTGAAGAACACCCAGATGAAACTGGAAAAAGAAATCAACCAGCGCACCCAAGAACTCCAACTGAAGCACAAAAAGCTCATGGACGCTGCCGACCAGTTATCCCTGAAAAATGAAGAAATACAGCGCTTCGCCTTTTCCGTATCCCATGATTTAAAAAGTCCTTTGAATAGCATTAAGGGAATTGCAAGTCTTATTCCGATGGAATTGGATATGGAAAAACACCCGGAAATGCAGGAGTATGTGGGTTATATCGATGAAACCTGTGATGTAATGAACAATCTTATCACCGACATCACAAAAATCGCCAAGTTGGGTAAGATTGAGAACCGATTGGAGTTGCTCGATATGAACGAAATTATGGAGATAGCCAGAGGATTGGTTCAAGGACGAGTCAGTCAAACTCATACCAAATTGTACATCGACAAGAACCTTCCAATGATTCATGGGGATAGAAATAGGATGATTCAAGTATTCGAAAACCTGCTGGACAACGCAATCAAATACATGGGTGACCAAAAAAACCCTGTGATTCGAATCGAAGCATCCTCCCCTGAAGTAGGGATAAATCAGTTTCGAGTAGTTGACAATGGCGCTGGACTCAGCAAAAAAGAACTTGAAAAGCTATTCACCCCTTTTGAACGTTTTGATGGCACCACAGAAGGCTCAGGTTTAGGCCTTTACATGGTGCGAAAGATTATTGAGGCCCATGAAGGCACCATTACGGCCAGATCTGAGGGAAAAGGACGGGGTGCGTCATTCATGGTGAGCTTGCCTTTACTAGAGCATCGGAAAACGCCAAAAAAGAAATTGGATAGTACAAACCAAGCGAATAGCCCTAAAGACCCATAAAGGTTGCGGCATTACGGGCAACAGGTTATCGAAAACCAACAATAAAACCCATTACCTTCCGTTTTTGTAGTGTAAATCCTACAATTATGGATATTTTTCAATTCAAGGTAACCCAGCTTGCTGACGTCGAACACCTGGAAATACCTTTTGAACCAAACATCTTCTTTCTATTTGTTTCACCTGGTTTTTCGGCCATAGATGCTTTTGTTGAACAATTGGCCCTGACCTATCCCGATACTGAAATCGTTGGGTGCTCCACATCAGGAGAGATTCTTGGAGACCAAGTCTTGGATGACTGCGTCGCGTTGACGGCAATTCGATTTCAGTCCACAACCAAACGTGTCAAAGACCCCGCACTGGAACAGCATACGGATAGTCATGCTGCAGGCGTTGCATTGCGCAAGGAATTTGACGAAAAAGGTTTGCGCCACATCATGGTTTTTAGTGATGGCCTCCATGTGAATGGAGCAGCTTTGGTCAAAGGGCTAAACGAAGGAGGAACCTCCAACCCCAGTATCACGGGTGGATTGGCTGGTGATGGTTCAGATTTCAAAAGAACGTTCACCATTACCAAAGAAGGCGTATCCACAGGAAAAATTGTTGCGCTAGGATTGTATGGCGAACAACTTCAAATTGGATATGGTTCCAAAGGTGGTTGGGACAGTTTTGGTATGGAACGCCTGGTCACCAAATCCAAGGACAATGTATTGTATGAACTCGATGGTTGTCCAGCCTTGGAATTGTACAAACGCTTTTTGGGAGATAAGGCCAAAGAACTGCCTAGTTCTGGACTACTGTTTCCCTTGAGTTTACGAAATGAAAAAGGACAAGCCCCCGTGGTAAGGACCATTTTATCGGTTGATGAGGAAGAGCAAAGCTTGACCTTCGCCGGAGATGTTCCTGAAGGCGCCTATGTGCGTTTGATGAAAGCCAATGTAGACCGACTTATCAATGGTGCGGAGCAATCTGCTCGAATCGGAACCCTTGAAGACGATGGCAAGGATAAACTAGCTTTTCTAATTAGTTGTGTAGGCCGCAGACTAGTGCTAAAGCAGCTCGTAGAGGAAGAAGTTGAAGCCGTAAACGGCGTGTTGGGTGAAACCACCTATAGCACTGGATTCTATTCCTATGGCGAAATCGCCCCTTTCGATAAATTTTCACCGTGCAGTTTGCACAACCAAACCATGACCATAACGACTTTGTCTGAATGAAGTACCATAGACTGTTGGCCCGGCAGTTGAAGAAAACGGGGTTGGTCGATGATTTCGACCCCAAGATGTTGGGTCTTTTGGAATTTGTGAACCGTGCCTATGCCGAATTTGATTCGGATATGGAGCACATGGAAAACACTTTGGAGAAAAGTTCGCAAGAACTTTTTGAAGCCAACCAACAGTTACAAAGCAATGTGGAAACCGTATCCAGACGACTGGATAAGGTGGCCGAGAATATCAGGGACGTCATTTTTGAAATGGACAGTACTGGGCAGTGGACTTATCTGAATACAGCCTGGCAGAACCTGTCGGGTTGTACCGTAGAACAGTCCTTGGGTATGCCCTACCATACATGTTTAAAAGCCCAAACGGGAGAACCCATTGGTGATTTCTTAGGCTTAAATAAAGGACTAGAACCCTTGCATGGCAAAAAATTTGAAATTACGAGCCATAAGGGAGAACACAAATGGTTGGATATGTCCATCAAACCCCTTTACGCAAGTACTGGTAAAAAAGAAGGATACACAGGAACCATAGTCGATATTACCCAACTCAAGAACACGGAGTTTGCGCTTATTGCAGCCAGCGAATTGGCCAATAAAGCCAGCAAGGCAAAAGACGACTTTCTTTCCACGATGTCCCATGAAATCAGGACACCCCTAAATGCAGTCATCGGAATTACCAATTTGTTGCTCATAGAGAATCCTAAAATCGAGCAACTTGAAAATCTTAGTGCACTTAAGGATTCGTCTTCACATCTTTTGGAACTGGTCAACGATATTTTGGATTTTAATAAAATTGCTTCCGGTTCTCTGGTAATAGAAAAGCGGAGCTTTGACTTAAAGGATACGGTGCTGCGGCTACAGAATATTTTTAGCCAACGGGTAAAGGAACGTGGTATCAACTTTAATTTAGAGATTGACGATAAGCTACCCCAACTGGTCGTTGGGGATAGCACACGAATCTCTCAAATATTGACCAATCTAATCGGAAATGCCATCAAATTCACAGAGATAGGCGCTGTTTCGGTATGTATTTCGGTAAAACAACAGACGAAGACCCAATGCAGTCTGGATTTTGCTGTGAAAGATACAGGGATTGGTATCCGAAAAGACCGTCTCAAAGATATTTTCAAGACTTTTGAACAAGCAGACCCCAATGTGACACGAAAATATGGAGGTTCCGGTTTGGGCTTGGCGATTTGCCGCAGACTTCTGGAACTCATGGACAGCGACCTTTATGTGGACAGTACCTTAGGTGTTGGTTCCGTCTTTTCGTTTTCGCTGAATTTGGCAAAAGACAGCATGAAACCCATATTGGCCACCTCCAGTGAAATTCATCCTAACAAGGCCGAGGTAAAGCAGTCGCTTAAAGGCAAACGAATATTGGTTGCCGAAGATAATAAAGTGAACACGATGGTCATCAAGAAGTTCTTGACCAAATGGGAAGCCAATTTTGACTTGGCAGAAAATGGAAGAATTGCTATTCAACGTGCTGAAAAAGTTCGCTACGATTTGATTTTAATGGACCTCCAAATGCCCGAGGTAGACGGTTTTCAAGCTACCAAAGTCATACGGGAATCCAATAAGTCATTGAACCGCAACATTCCCATTTATGCCCTTTCTGCCTCTACGGGAATGTATTCCCAAAAGGATATGAATACCAGTGGCATGGATGGATTGATAACCAAACCCTTTAATCCCGAAGAACTGCGTCAAACCCTGTTCAATATTTTGAATCGGGATACCCCAAGGGATGGTTTAGGACAAACGGCATAGTACCAATCTGCTCTCGACTCCCCCTTTATTGTTTTCGAAGTTGCACCAATTGGCGCTCTACATAATCAGAAATACCTTCCTCATCAGTTCCCAGACTTAGAACTTTTTCATAATTGGCGATTGCCTCCTCCTCCAAGCCTTTATCTCTTTGAACTCTAGCCAGACCAAAATACCCTCCAAAATAATCGGGTTGCTCGGCTATGGCTTTGCGATATATGCCTTCTGCCTCGGCTTTTCGGTCCATCCTATAAAACGAAGCAGCTAAGAAGCTAAGACTTGTCAGTTCATATTTATATCTGGTATCATTTTTTAAAACATCGTAGGTTTTCAGCCCTTCGGCCACGCCTTTTTCGTCTATAGTCTTTTTCATCATAATGTCTATCGGCATGGGAATCTTGTAATCGGAATAGATGCTGGTCAACGCGTTTACCTTGTGCATTAAATTCCGGTCGGCTCCAATATAATTGGAAAACAAAACAGCAGTCAATTGAAGACTGGGCACGCGATTGACCTGACTCGCGAATCCAGTCGTCTCACCATAATGGCTAAGTACTTTTATGTCATCCTCAAACCGAATATTCCAGCCGTACCCATATCCTTCAGTATTTGTTTTTTTCTGGTCTTCCCAATTGTGAAAGGCGTCCTCAAGTTCTTCCTGAGGGATTAATACATCGGAATATAGCGCCTGGTCCCATTTATAGTAATCTGATGTTGTGGTGCATACCCCCTTACTTCCAAAAATGGCACTGACCACACTTTCGTCATCTAGTTGGACGGAATCTTTATGTATGATGTAGCCCAAAGCTCTATTAGGAATTGTAATCTCAGGTGAAAAGATTGTGGTATTATTCATTTCCAAAACCTCAAAAACCTCGGTTTGCATGAATTCTGGAAAGGTTTCTCCTGTAATTTTTTCAACGATTAAAGGAATCAAAGCATAACCCGTATGCCCATAACTGAACTCGCTTCCAGGAAAAAAATGAACGGTGTCTTTTTGCTTTAATTTTTCCAGTATTTCGTGATTCAATAGCGGTTCGGTTCTACCTTCTTCAATAAAACCGTAATAACTCCACAAACCGGATTGATGCGTCAACTAATGCCGCATGAAAATGTGGTCTCCGAGTTGAGGAAAGTCGGGAAAAATATCAGTGAGATTGGTTTCATAATTTAACTTTCCTTGATGGACCAAAATCATGAGGGCCATCGCGGAAAATTGCTTCGAAAGAGAATTGATTTTGAAAAGGGTACTATCGGTAACAGACTTATTAGTTTCCACATTCGCCAATCCAAAGTGATTTGCAAAAAGAACCTCACCATTTTTGATGACCATTACACTTTCTCCGGGCAGATTGGCTTTGCTGTCTTTGAACAAATAATCAATGAGTTCTTGGTCTTGCGCATTGAGGGTAAAATCCTCTTGTCCTTCAAATGTTTCCGCATTCTTGCATTGGACCAAAAAAATGGCCAATGACATTAGTAAAAAAGCACGCATGATTTCTTAAGACTTAGGGTAATTCACATAGGTGAAAGACTTGTGGACGATTTTCCAACTACCTTCAATCTTCAATAGCATCATGTAATCCGTGTAAATGCGTTGAGGACCAGGCATCAAAATTTCAATTTTTGCAATCGCAGCATCATTTTCGTAATCTATGGAAACAATACGGCCAATGCGATTGCTTTTCCTTCCTGGTGTAATACCTGTTATATAGTTCTGTCCGTTCCACACGCTTAACGTATCATTTTTTATAGAATACAGGTTCAAATCTTTATGAAAGGCTTGGGTAACCCGCTCGGGTTCTCCATTTGCGGTGCCTTCCAAGTAGTCATTCAACGTTGCTGTAATGGCTTCCAAATCAGTTTGTGCGCTGGCATTGGTCAACCCCAACAGCATACAAACGACAAACACTTTCACAATTTTTTTCATGTGGTCAAATTTTTTGAGATGAATTAAAAATGAGACACGAATGTAGCCGCCAGCTTTGGCGGGGCCGTGCAGATTTATAAATCCAGAAATGAATTTGACTTTTTAAGGGAGCTGCTCCTTGAATTTTGATGGAGTGACCCCAGTAATCTTCTTAAATGCAGAGTTAAAGGTAGACTTGGAGTTGAATCCGCTATCGTAGGCCACAGCTTCTAATTTTATGCGATGGTCCGATTGAATGAGTTGCTTCGCTTCTTGAATTCGGTATTCATTAATGTAAGAGGGAAAGCTTTTCCCAAGACGTTCATTAAGGAATTGGGACAAGGTATGTGTACTGACCTTTATTTTAGAAGCCAAATCGGACAGTTTCAAATCGGGTTGAATGTAGATTTTTTCTTCCTCCATAAGTACCTTTAACCCTTGTGTAATGGTTTCAATATCTGCATTATCAATTGTTTTATTGGCGTACTTCAAGGATTTATCGAAAAGTGCACTTTGATTTTTTCGGAAATAAATCAAGGTTACCAATACATAAAAAATAAAAGAAAACGATAAGGCACCAACGATGTAAGAGATGTATCCGACCAAATAATACGCTAGCCAAATGATGAAATTCCCCATGAAAATCCCTATCAGCCAAAAGTCTAGCGCTGAGACTTTTTCCTCTTTTTGGAAGATTTTGCGAAAACTCGGAAGGATAGTCCATCCCGCAGCAAGGATGTAAAGAAACCATATCGCGTAGATAATTCGCATCCAATGAAAACCAAAAACCATTGGGTTGTGTGTATCGGGAAAACGGTAGCTAATCCAAAAGGATATCGCCAACAAAACCGTAAAATGCAGTAGCCAAAAACGTTGCTTAACCTGAGGAAATACTATGGAACGAAAGTAAAAATAAAGGGATGGACCAATAAGAATACAGGCATACAACCCGGCTCGGATAGAACCTTGGGCCAAATATCGATTGAAATAGTAAAAACCCGCTTAACCCACGAGCAAGGCAAGCGTAAGAAAAAACACACCAAACAAAATATCAGACCGGTTTTTTTCTTTTTTGACAAAGAAAAAATAGAAGCAAATCAGTAGCGCATTGAATACGCCCAATGCACTAAAAAAGAACAATAATTCCTTCGGGAAATTCATGTGTTCATACCGTTTTTAAAACTTGATTGATGTTTGAAAATTACAAAAACATTTGGGTCAGATACCAATCTTACATTCTTCAAACTCCATATTAGGGTATGGACTTCCTTCAGAGAGGGATATCCTGCGCGGGGAGAATTTGTCTAAAAAGCTTCTCCTCATATCCCTTCGCGAAGAATAATGCCATATCTTGCTACTAGCATAGTATACTTTGATAATCAAACAAGTTATGGAGTCCCTTGTTTTTGAATTTCTGGGAAGTACCAAAAAAAATGCTTGACGAGATATGATTACTGCTTCATTACTATTGAATTTAGCTGTGCTGATACCTGTTTGTTTGGGATTAATCATGGACACGGAACGAGTAGAAAAAACTGCTGGGATTTTTACTCCTGCCAGGGGTATTTTATTGGCCATGTATCTAACCATAGCCATAGCCTCCTTATTGTTGCTGTTCGTTGATGAACCCAAATGGGTTTTTGCCCTATTATTCATGCAAATCGTATATAAAGTTTTAACTCCCTTTACGGTGAAAACCTTGAAGAACCCAATAGTGATAAGCAACTTGGGCATTGCACTGTTTCACAGCATCACCATATATACCATGCTTCAAGCTAGGGTAATTCTGTTCTAGCAGTGGTATTGAAATTTTTGATGGGAAATAAATAAGTACCTTTCCCAAAACCAAAAAAATGTCCCTGAGAAAAATATCAATTTACTTTCCAATATTGGCACTTATTGCTCTTATGGCTTCATGTAATCAAAAAGTTGCTGAAAATAAAGTCAATATCGAAGCAAAACCAGTGGTTGAAAAAACCGAGAAAGATAGTGTCCTACGCCATGTGGTGCTTTTTAAATTCAACGAGGATGCCACAGAAGCAGCGGTTGAAAAACTGAATGCTGCATTCAATGCGCTACCTGAAGTAATTCCAGAAATAAAGGCATTTGAATGGGGCATCAACGATAGCCCCGAAGATTTCCATCAGGGATTTACCCATTGTTATCTATTGACTTTTGATTCTGTGAAGGATAGGGACTCTATTTACGCTCCCCATCCAGCACATAAAGCTTTTGGCGACAGTCTACAACCGCATTTAGAAAAGGTATTTGTGGTTGATTATTGGACCCAACCCTGATTATCCCAAAATCAAACAGCCCAGGATAATTGACAAGTTCAATACTACGCTGGTAACCAAAAGCCTGTAGATTAAAATTGGTTTTTGTACCGTTAGGATAGCGGCATTGTGTGCACTACAAACCAGCACGGTCAACAAGACCAAGGCCATGGGTAATAATCCATTGGACATGCTCAATACAAGTAGCACTGCAATACCCCCCAAACAGGTAGATAACACAATCCCAAGAGAAGAATACCCATTGATGTTTTGAACAAAGTCATTTTTAATATGTGAAAGGGTAGCCATAATTTTAGTTTTAAATTTCTATTCAAAACTAAATGAGTGTAAATCGAAATTTTATGATAATTATCAGCTTTCCTTAGGGGTCTATAAAATTGTTCTACAGACGGTTACCTTTTATCCGTTTCCAAAGTACTGCAAGCAAGTATTGAGCATCGCGTCCTGTTTTCTCGGTTTCGGTAGCCTGTATTTTACCGTTCTGCTTTTCGAGGAGATATTCAAAAGCAAAAAAAGGAGGTTGGTCTTTTCTCGGAATCAAACCAAAGCGCAGGTCGTAAAAAAACCATTGCTGGTTTTTCTCTTCTAAAATGTACCATCCTTCTGAAATGGTTATCAAACGTTGTACGTTGGGGTACCCTTCAAGTTCTTGAGAAGCACTCCGGTTTTTAGGATATTCTGTAAATTGTATTGGCGCCGTATCGAAAAAAGAATAATCGCCTATCCAATAACTTTCTTTCGTTTCCACATAGGCATTCCATAAAATGGTATTCAGTGCAGCAGGTCTGGAGCTGATTTTGAGGTAAGGGATGTTTTGTGCTACAAGTGCTTCTTCAAACTTTCTATTGACAACGCCTTTTATGACTAAAGTCGACACTAAGTATAGGGAAGAAATGGTCAATCCTATTTGATTAATTCTCCTTCGGGTTTTGGAGGTGCGATTAAAGAAAAGTACTAGTATCAGGCAAATTAAGAAGGGTAAGGTGTACATGGGGTCAATTACGAAAATGGAATTGAACGCCAACCGAATATCAAATGGCCAAAACAATTGCGTTCCCCAAGTCGTAAAAGCATCCAAAAGTGGATGGGTAAAAAGACCCCAGAAGAAGAGTTTGGCCCAGGGTTTCCATCCTAGTTGATACCCTCGCTCAATATTATTGACCATCCACCCCAAAATAGGCGCCATCAAAACACTAAAAACAATAGAATGACTAAATCCGCGATGCAATTCTATAGAGGTAATTGTATCCGTGAAGAAATTGGCGATAACATCCAAATCGGGTATGGTCCCCGCAATACCACCGTAAAGCAGGGCTTTGTTACCTACTTTTTTACCCAATACAACTTCTCCTACCGCAGCGCCTAAAACAATTTGTGTGAGTGAGTCCAATGAAGACGTTTACTCCTCGAGCTTCACCCGCACCGCATTCATGCCGCGCTGCCCTTTTTCTAACTCAAAAACGACTTTGTCATTTTCTGCGATTTGGTCTATGAGTCCTGAAACGTGAACGAAGTGTTTTTCTTGGGTTTCGGTATCCATAATGAAACCAAAGCCTTTTGAGTTATCAAAAAACGCCACCTTTCCTTTACGAATGGGGTCGAACTCTTCTTCGACATCTTCTTTTTTGGGAATACCCAATTCAATGGAAGATGCATCTATTTCTTCTTTTTCGCCAGGTTCGGGAGGAGTATCGGTTAAATTTCCATATTGGTCAACATAAGCGAAAGGGATTCCGCCGCCGTTTTCCTTGGCTTCTGCCCTACGGGCTTGACGCTTCTTTTCCTTTTCTTCACGCTTTTTCTGCCTTTTCTTTTCTTTATCGCGTTTGTTGAATCCTTGTGGTGTACTTGCCATAACAGTTTAGAATACCCTTAAGATATTACCAATAATGAAAACAAGTCAAATTTTTTTATGAAAAATATTTCAAGATTGGAAACCCTACCTAGCAAACGTGCTTTTCATCGATATTTTTTACCCATTTACCTAAAAAAAGGCGAATAGGAGTCCGACCTTCAGGAATTCAAAAGGAAAGATTGTTTTACTATCAAACACAGGATGTTATGAAGACCGAGAAGCAAATTTTGAAAGCAGAAGCACTTGACAAAAAAATAATGGAAACGATGTTCTGGAACCACGCTTTTATTACGGCATGCATGGTAATTGCCTTGACAAGCGCCTTAACCGGATACATTTTGTTCTAAACCCATATATAATACTGTGCGGATTCTTGTCCCCAAATCAGGAAAACGCACACCCTTATCAACAAACCAATACTTAACCTACTTATGCTCGCCTACATCTCCTTTTTGGCTTTTTTCGGAATCTGTTTCTTAGTCGGATGTGTAATCATCTACTTTTTTTCAGAGGAGTCAATGGATTGAGCACAATCCGAAATTATCATGGCAGAAACAACCCTAACCCAAACCACAAACAAACCTTTTCAATTTAGTACGGACCAAGAATTGGTCAATCAAATTCGAGCGGTGCTTTTTTACAATGACATGTACAACAAAAAACATGTTTTAGAGTATCGTAAGGTGTTGGAAGAACAGAAGAAAGAAATCTCTTTTTTCTCCGTCGCCAAAAAATGGAGTGTTGAACAAAGACTCCGGGCCTTGAATTTTATTTTGGAAAAAGAGCTTCAATAAAAAAGCAGCCTCCCCCGATAGCTAACCCGGAGTGTGAATGAATCCATTAAATTGGTTTTCCGGTTACGGGGTCAAATGGCTGCGTTGTGTCAAACGCTGGATTCATTACTTTCAGTTATTTTTTGGCACCTTTTCTACAAGATGCATATTTTCCCTCAACGAAGCTACATACCACACCGTTTTTTCCTACAAAATCAACTAAAATGATGTTTTTTGTTTTAGTATATCAATTGTAGATTCTGATGATTTCTCCGCTTCCTTTTCCGTTTACACTGCGTACATATCCGTTTATTACTTTATCCATTGGAATGGGATTGTGTCCTGGGAAAAAATCTTTATACCGTTCATAGGCGTCCTCGACCATGCCCGACGAAAAAACGTTCAGGCGATGCCCGTGATCACGTTCCAAAGCAGCGGCTATCACAAAACTGTGGATGCCACCATTAACCATGGCGGCACTCGCGGTGAGCACCACAGGGTCATCTGCCAAAATACCAGTAGATAAAGTAATGGAGCCGCCTTTTTTAAGGTATTCCAGCCCCAAACGAACAAGATTCACTTGTCCCATTAACTTGCTGCGAACCCCAACGTAATAATCTTCTTCGGATAAGTTTTGAAATGTATCCCATTTGGCCTCACCAGCAATGCAAACCATAGCGTCAACGGGGCCAATTTGTGCAAACATTTTCGCAATTCCTTGACTATCTGCAATATCCACGAGTACATCCCCTTGGGTTCTTCCAGCGATGATAACCTCATTGGAGGTTTTAAAATGGGCGGATACCTTTTTGCCTATGGTACCGTTTCCGCCCACGATTAAAATTTTCATATGATTTGTGTACTTAAAGTTTTACAGTGCCATTGGTGATGAGCTCCACAAGTTTTCTATCCGGACCCGGGTGACCGCCATCTGTGACATAGACGGGAACATTTTTGTTTTTTAACCACTCCAATTCTGATTCGCTCAGTGCTCCAATTTTAGTGTCATCGGTTGCGTACGCAACTACAAGGTTTGAAAGGTCCATATCTTGGAGTTCTTCTGTATAGCGATACCTGCCCAAAACACCTTTAATCATTTGTTTTACTTTGGTAACCTTAAAATAATAGGCGCCACGAAACGGGTTTGGTCCTCGGGTGGTGTCGGCATAGAAAAGGGTTTTCCCATCTGTATCATATCTGGAGTTTACACCTCGGAGGTAATGCTTCCAACGCTCTACAGGTACATCAAACCGACCGGCACTCATCAAATATTTGTCCGCATGATTCCCCCGAGTAGTCAAATAATGTGGAATCAATATAGCCGTAAATGACGTGCCAGCGACGATAACCGTTTTGCCTCTCCGTTTCCAATAATCAACGGCGCGATGTAGGATTTCGGTAGAGTTGTCAGCCTCAAGAATGGCCATTTCTTCATTGAACTCTTCCCGCCAATGATAAATATCCTTGTTTAACATTGTGGATTGAAAGATGTGCACGCGATAATAGTTGAAAAAGTTTGGAATGGTTGACCAAACCGTTTTTCCACTGAACTCAAAATAGAGTTGGTTGTGTGGCCCACCCTCGCCTACGATGAAGACGGTATCACTTTCAATGTTCCCCTCGCCCATCCAAAGTTTTGTGGTGTCTTTTGGAAACACGGTAGGTTCATAATTCAACGGTTCCGTTTCGGATTGAACTTCGGATACGGATTCTTGGGTTGATGCCTTGGGTTCGCAAGAGGCAAACCAAATAATAAGTCCACATAGACTTAATGCTGAGATTACTGTTCGTTTTTTCATGATGATGATGATTTTTAATTTTATCTTTATATCAAGATACTTTACAAACATAGCTAAATTTATCTTAACATCAAGATATTTTTTAGTAATTTCGTTTTATCTGCATATCTGCTATGGAAAAAGACATTATTGATACCCTAATCTCAGATTGGGAAACCGAACGACCGGAGCTTGACGCTTCCGCAATGGGCATTGTTGGACGTATTTTAAGTCTTGGAAAAAACCTGGAAAAGAGTGCCAGCGCTTCTCTTTGCGGCATCGGTATTTGTTATTCAGACCTTGATGTACTTGCCACCTTGCGAAGGTCCGGAGCGCCGTATGCCCTTACCCCTACCGAACTTATGCAGTCCGTTTTGATTACCTCTGGTGCCATGACTGCTTTGCTGGACCGTTTGACCAAACTGGAGTTCATCTATCGGGTGGTTGATGAAAAAGACAAACGTGTCAAAAGAGCCATTTTAACCTCAAAAGGGATTGATATTATAGACAAAGCGATAGAGATTCGTTTCAAAGAAGCTCAAAACGCGATAAGCCCCTTAAGTTTTTTGGAACAACAACACCTCTCTTTCTTATTGAAAAAATTAATGTCTTCTCAAGAGGCTTAAACTTCATTTATCCAATCGCTTTGGACATTGCCGTAAAATCAAAACTCTGTTCCCCAATGGTGAATTGATGATTTCCTATAATTTTGAAATCATTCTTCTCATAAAACCGAATCGCCCTCTTATTACCATTCCAAACGGAAAGCCATAACTGTTTATTTTGGGTTTGTTGCGCACGTGCTATCAAAGCATCTTGAAGTCGTTTTCCAATTTTCATGGACAAAAAATCCTGTAGCACATATATTTTTTGCAATTGCGATACTTTGTCCGTCTCGAGAAATGGAGAAGGTGACCTTAGCTTCAGTTTGGCGTATCCGACTGGTTTTTCGCCAACTAGCGCAATCCAATATACATTGTTTTCTTTTTGAAGACTTTGTTCGATTTTGTTCAGATTGAAGGTGGTCTCCAAATAGGTTTTCAAATTTTCTGGGGCATCGAATATCGTACCAAAGGCTTCTTTGAAGGGCGTTTTACCCAATTGTGCAATATTTTCAGCATCCTGTAGTGTCGCTAAGCGTATTTGTTCCATAGGTATTGGTTTTGTTTTTGTACAATCGATACGCATGCAATAGCACCGCCACGGAACATCCCATAATAATGGGAAGGGCATCGAGCAACAGTCCATAGCCCACATAAATTAGGTTAGCTATTAAGGATATTACACGCAAACGATATTCGGTCTTGGCAGACATGGAATAGAGATTCAGTACTAAGGCAAAATATCCAACCACGTCTGCAAAACCCATGATGATTCATTTTTTGATTTAAACTATACTTTTTACAGTATAAATGTATTTTGAATATCTTTACTAAACAATAACTGTTATTCTTGACAGGTTAAAATCGAAGTCATGATTGTAGATGGAAAGGCAATGGCATATGCCATAGACGGTGAGTTATTCCATTGCGGCACCAACGTTACCCTGCACTTTATAGGTGGTAAATGGAAAAGCATTATCCTTTGGTATTTGCGTAAGGGACCAAAGCGCTTCTCGGAATTGAAACGATTGATGCCCGATATCACGGAAAAAATGTTGAGCATTCAGCTTAAAGCACTACAAGAAGACCATCTCACCGAACGAAAATTACGGAATGGGGTATTCAATACGCTGAACGAAATGGGCAATTGATTGCTACCGAAGAATAAATTGTTTTAAAAGTCAAAACGATGGTTCACCTTAACGGCAACGCCCCAATTGTTTCGGGCAAACTGCTCGTTGTAGTTATCCGTTACTACCACATATACAAAAGATAGCGGCTTGTACTCCCATTGTAGGCGACTGTTGATATTTAAATTTTCATTTTGCGAACTGTACTGTACAAAGGTGGTCCAGTTTAATCGGTTGTTGAAAAATACCTCTCCTGTAAACCGCGCCAAATGAAATGTTCGCTTCCCCAATTCCCCTAAATCCAAATCATCCAATTGATAACTCATCAAAAGATTGGCGTACGGTAATAATCGATAGTTTATGGTAGCTCCAAAAGTGGTATTCCATCCGTTATAAAACTGGCCATATTGTGCGAAAGTATTGTACACCAATTGTGTATTCCGTTCTGAATTATAGCCGAACCTAGCCCTAAAATAGCTGTAATCATCCGGTTGTAGGGGATTACCGTTATTCAGGGGGTCAAAGGAATATTTCAAGTTGACATAGTCATGGTATAAGTTCATATACACTGCGGAAAAAGAGTTGAATATCAAAGCCGTGTTATAGAAGGAAGAAGACTGTTGCAATTTCCCATCTTCGTCCCAAAACGTATCATTGGTGCCAAAAAAGTAGCGATAGGCATTAATGTTTTTTCCATTTTCTGGAAACTTCGTCAAAACTCCTTCAAAACTGGTTTGGGTATATCCCTCCCGAATGGTGACATCTGCCTCTGCATCAAAGTTGAACAACCTAGGGGTAAATCCTACTTCTGCCAAATAATTTCTTTGCACTTGACGCACGGAAGCACCCAGCGCGGTACCCCTCACGTTGTAAAAAAGTCCTGTGTTGAAAAAGAGGTTTTCTCCGGATTCCCCTGAAGTAAAACTGCTGGCCACATTGGCAACTCCCGTCCATTTACGATTCAAGGACTTGTAATTCAAATTCAAGCCCGTTACTCGGTTGTAGTCCTTTTGAAAAGCAAAACCATCCGTCGCATGTCGATTCACCAAAAACCCTGTAGCCACAATACGCTGCGAAAGCTGGTGCTCGCCTACCATAACTCCATAGTTCTGTGCGGCGTTGTCTTCGTCAGCTTCCGTTTGGGCATTGAGCAATCCAATTCTTGTTTTTGGGGTCACATTACCCGATAGTTTCAATCCAAATTGCATATCGCTAGTCGCGCCAATCCGTCGCGAGTAAAATGGATTGACATCCGCTTGGCCCAAATTGGAGAACAAATCAGCGTTTTCGAGAAAGAAGTTGCGTTGTTCTGGAAAGAAAATCGAAAAACGGGTCAAATTGGTTACTTGTTGATCCACATCAATCTGGGAAAAATCTGGATTCACCGTAGCGTCCAGTTTTAAGGAAGAACTCAGATTGTATTGTACATCCAAACTGGGAATAAAAGTAGTTTCACGGCTGTCTTCAACAACATCTTCTTGATGGTTTACGGTCATCGAAGGCGTAACGGCAAACCGTGCAGCAGTGGTTTTGGGCAGGTTGTCAATGGCAAAAGCCTGTGCAAAACGCAAATCAAAAAGCCGATAGTTTCGACTCAAGTCCGTGAAAATCGTCCAGGAGTTGTTTTTGATATCCCGAACATAGACCTGCAAGGCAATTGCATTATTGTTTTGGTTAAAGCTTAGATTCTTGAGTGGAATTGCCAACTCATATTGCTTGCGGGTTCCTTCTACTGAAGTTGCGGCCTTCCAAACCGTGTTCCAATTGGAGCTAAGGCTGAACCCATCGTTAATGCGTTCCACCAAACCATCTACCTGCGCCCCGCCCATATTCACAGCGAAATAGTAGGCACTTTGTTGCTGAAGCTGTGTATCCATGATAAAAACAAACGTTTCGCTTTCCGCAACCGTATTTCCGATATCGTCGCGCTTTAGAGAACTCAACTGAACGGTGCTGGTAGTGTCTTGATAGACGGCTGATACAAAGAGAAACTCACCGTTATGAAACAATTTGAATTCGGTTTGGTTTTTAGCCAATCCTTTATCGGTCGGGAGATAGTTGTAAAAGTTGGAATAGCCTGGCAAAGATTCCCAAATGGTTTCATCCAGCTTACCGTCCACGGAAATGGATTGCTCCAAAAACTGAATCTCCAATTTTTTTTGGGCATTAAGGAATACACTCACAAAGCAAAGGCTTGCGAAAAGAAAAGTTTTCATAAGGGTTGGATAAGGATGCGTTACTGTTTCGGTTTACGTGAAAAAATCTTGTTCACGATTTTCCATTTTCCCTCGATTTTAAGAAGATTCACATAGTCCACCACCGTGATTTCGGGATAAGTGATTTCAAGTTTTGCATGGGCTGCTTTTCCCGTAATGCTGATGTAGGCGATATGGTTGCTCCTATTTTTTTCAGGAGCCCTACCCTTTTCGGCGGCAAAAACTTCCAAAGCATTGTACACTTGGTAGCCCGATTTTGAAGAAACGTATTTCATATCCGCTTGCGGATGAAATGCTTTTTCCAAGGTTTCGTAGTCTTTTTGGGTATCTCCGGTTAAATAATTATTCAATGTGGTTTCGACCAAGGCATAATCAGATTCTTGAGCACTTAGATGTGTGGAGGCAAAAAGAGCTAGGAAAACAACGGGGAATGCAGTAAAGGATTTCATGATGTTTCTTTTAAAGTTCATCGCAAACCTAGTTTTTGGAGAAAATGCCTTTTTGAAAAGTAGACGAAGCCCTGAATATGGTCTACGGAAGCCTTTTTACGGATTCATCCACTAAAACCGGTTTTTTGTCAACGGTTTACAGTTGTCAGTCGACAATTGAACAAGGCAAAAGGAAAGGGCTTATTTTTGGAGTTTTGCATTGAGCACATGAACACCTGGTTTACTTCACGAGTTGCGCGCCACCTGCTCTTCTGGATTGGGATTTTCTCCTATTTCATTATCACGTCAAGTATGGTGTTTTTCCAGGATTACACTCATCTTATTCAGAGTACCCTGACGCTTATGGTTCCTCAAATAGTAGTAGCGTATGTATTGCTGGATGTACTCATTCCAAAGTTCCTGAACCAGAAAAAATACCTCGCATTCGGGTTGTTCACCTTCTTGTTGCTCGCGATGTTGTTTTTGGGATATATGCTTCTTCGGAAGTATTTTTTTGATGCTGTGTACTATGATGTTTACAACGATTTAGCCAAGACTTATGCCAAGCGTTCCCTTATGGAGCGTTTTTTGGATTTGAATCTTATCGTAAGCAAAATGGTGCTTTTCATCTCGCCCGCTGCACTGATTTTTGCGTACCGGATGTACAAGAACCAGAAAAACGTCATGGAGTTGCGTGAGCAAAAACGCATTGCAGAACTCAGCGCTCTAAAAAATCAGTTAAATCCTCATTTTTTGTTCAATACCCTGAACAACCTCTATGCTTTGGCGGTAGAACAATCCAGCAAAACCCCTGAAGTTATCGAGCGCTTGTCGGAAATTTTGGATTACATCCTATACCGTTGCAAAGCCGATTTTGTGTCTTTGGATAAAGAAGTTGCCATGATTGAAGACTATCTTGGCTTAGAGAAGATACGATATGGCAATCGCGTTAATATGGTTTTTGAACATTCCGTAGACAAACCAGTAAAAATTGCGCCTTTGCTTTTGCTCACTTTTATTGAAAACGCATTTAAACATGGAGTAAGTCAGGAATTAAAAGTGGCCAAAGTACATTTGACGCTCAAAGCGGATGACCAAAACATTGCTTTTGATATTACCAATACCAAACCGCCCATGGGCAGCATTGACCAGACCAAAACTGAAGGCGAGTCCCTAGGATTGGATAATGTAACCCGACAACTGGAGCTTTTGTATCCAAATGCTTATTCTTTGCATATTGAAGACAAAGAAAATCAGTATCGCGTGCAATTAAACATTCCAGCCCATGGCCTATAAATGTATCGTTGTAGATGATGAAGAATTGGCAAGACGGTTATTGACCAATCATTTGTCGCAATTGGAGAATTATGAATTGGTAGCTAGTTGCGCAAGTGCCATTGAGGCCCATCAGCTTTTGAAACAACATCAGGTGGATTTGATGTTTTTGGATATTGAAATGCCCGTGTTGAAAGGAGTTGACTTCTTTAAAAACTTGGTAAACAAGCCTAAAGTTATTTTTACCACTGCTTACCGCGATTATGCTGTTGAAGGTTTTGAATTGGACGCCGTGGATTATTTGTTGAAACCCATCAGTTTTGCACGCTTTTTCAAAAGCTTGGAAAAATTTGAAAGTCAGCAAACCCCTAGAATCACTAAAGAAATACAGAAGGAAAAGGAAGAAGATTTTATTTTTATCCGCATCGACCGCAAGCAAGTCAAAATACATTTTGATGATATCCTATACATCGAAAGCCTCAAGGATTATGTAAAAATACACACTACAGATGCACGCCACGTTGCCAAATATGGGATCACGGCTTTTCAAGAACTACTAGATTCCCGCTTTTTGCGAACCCATCGTAGCTACATTGTCAATCGAGATAAAATAACCGCTTACACGACCCTGGATATTGAAATTGGAGCCGTCGAAATTCCTATTGGAGAACATTACAAAAAGAAGGTGAAAGAAATTATTGGTGGATAGTCCTCTTACTCCACTGATTCCATTCAATTCCTGTCAACCCATGTAAGGATAGAAACTTTTTTGAGTTTTTGATTCTAGCTTGCGGTATGAAGAATAGTGTAAAACTAGTACGCCCATTGATTCTCGTGGGTTTTCTGTTATTGGCCCAAGCGTGTATGAAAGACGAGATGTCAAATGGGACCTTTGCTCCTATTTCCTCCAATCCAATAGACTTCGCTACCGGAAACTCAGGTTCGATTTTGGGCACATGGTTTTTGACTGAGACATATGCCGAAGATGGTAGTCTTCTGCCGTTGACGGAATGTGAAAAGAAAATAAACGCAACTTTTAGAGGTAATGGCAAGTGTTATCATGAGCGTTATGGATTAGTTGAAGTGGACTGCACGCTTATTGACCAGTATTCGTGTGATTTTGTTTTTGAGCAAGATATTATAACCAGCACTACAGAAGACGGAACTACAACGAAGTCAATTGTTAAGTTCGTTGGCGCAAAGCATTTGGAGGTATACAACAATTTGGGGGATAAAATCGCATTGTACAAAAAAATTTGAGTTTTTCCACTTGCCTAATCCATCTGCCAAGAAAGCTTTCGAATTTTCCATTTCAGGACGTCATCTTTGACTAGGTACATTTGATTTTTGGTTTTAAAAGGATAGGTTTCAGCACTACCAGAAGGAGTGAAGACACCCTTGGCATATCCCTCTACATGAATGCTGTCCCCCTCTCTTTTCATTTCAAGCGGGTGATGGCTGATACGTACTTTTCCATTTTTACGCTCGGCTTCCAAGTGGGCCATAAAAGCTTTCTTTCCATTTATGGGCTGGTGGTTTGGCGGATTCACCTTCAATTTTAGGTCGTCATATACAATTAGATAATCCTCTAATGGCAAATGTTGGTTGTCCAAGTGTTTTAAAACTTTGGCGATTTCAAAACTATCTTTCTCTTTTACCAATGTAGGTGGCATGCTATGGTTTAT